>Ga0233444_10004693_pt1 | contig 12968 bp, 9 predicted proteins | sample SI_124_October20_6_FD_182792 | JGI IMG/M metagenome (GOLD analysis project Ga0233444, IMG submission 182792) | Seawater microbial communities from Saanich Inlet, British Columbia, Canada - SI_124_October2016_10_MG | ecosystem: Environmental > Aquatic > Marine > Inlet | place: Canada: British...
CTTTAGCATGGCAAAGTGATAATAAAGTGGAAATTAAATATAGAGATGTTCACTCAAGAACTTTGACAAATGATGTTCAATATTTTCCTCCCAAAGAAAGAGTTTACTAAATAATGGTTCAATTTAATTTGCCACAAAATTCTAAAATTGAAATTGGCAAGTACTACAAAGACATAACTAATTCTAATAATTTAAAAAAAATAAACGTATATAGATGGGATCCATCAACTGGGCAAAATCCAAGAGTTGATACATTTGAAGTTGATATGGATAACTGTGGCCCAAAAGTATTAGATATATTGTTTAAAATTAAAAATGAAATAGATCCATCTTTAACTTTCAGAAGATCATGTGCTCATGGAGTTTGCGGTTCGTGCGCAATGAATATTGATGGCGTGAACACACTAGCCTGTATAAAATCTCATACAGATATTAATGGCGATTTAAATGTATACCCTCTTCCCCATTTAAAAGTAATCAAAGATTTGATCGGCGATCTAACAACACTTTATAAACAATATGAATCGATTAAACCATGGCTTACTACGAAACAAACTGGTGAAGAAAAAACAGAATTAAAACAAACTCAAAAAGATAGAGAAAAATTAGATGGGTATTATGAATGTATTTTGTGTGCCTGCTGTTCAACATCGTGCCCAAGCTACTGGTGGAATGGAGACAAATATTTAGGTCCAGCAGTTCTCCTACAAGCTTACCGTTGGATAAACGATAGTAGAGATGGTGATAAAAAAGAGAGATTAAAAAAAGTTGCGGACGAATTAAAATTATATAGATGTCACACCATTATGAATTGCACTAATTCTTGTCCAAAAGGATTAAATCCAGCAAAAGCTATTAGTTCTATTAAGAAAATGCTTGCAACAAACTAAAACCTTATTTAATCAATTACACCATGAAAACTATTGAACACTTTGTTAATGGAAAGTCTTTTAGCGGTGAGTCTAAAAAAAAAGGTAAAATTTTTAATCCAGCTACTGGTGAACATGAGGCAGAAGTTAAATTAGCTACTACAAAAGATGTTAATGAAGCAGTTGCAAATGCAAAAAAAGCATTTGAAGTTTGGTCAAATAAACCTCCTCTCCAAAGAGCAAGGGTTATGTTTAAATTTAAAGAATTAATTGAAAAAAATTCAGATGAACTTACAAAAATAATAGTAGCTGAGCATGGAAAAGTATATGAAGATGCTAAGGGTTCATTAACACGAGGTTTAGAAGTCGTAGAATACGCATGCGGAATTCCGCAAATGCTAAAAGGAGAATTTACAGAAAATGTTGGAACTGATGTTGATAGTTGGTCTATAAGACAACCGCTTGGAGTATGCGCTGGTATAACACCTTTTAATTTTCCAGCAATGGTTCCCATGTGGATGTTCCCAATGGCAATTGCTTGTGGAAATACATTTGTTTTAAAGCCATCAGAGAAAGATCCATCATGTTCTATGAGGTTAGCAGAACTATTAAAAGAAGCTGGATTACCGGACGGTGTTTTCAATGTTGTTAATGGAGATAAAGAAGCAGTTGATGCTTTGATCAAAAACAAAGATATTGCTGCGATGAGTTTCGTTGGATCAACACCAATAGCAAAATATATTTATGAAAACTGCGCAAAAAATGAAAAAAGAGTTCAAGCTTTAGGTGGCGCAAAAAATCATTGTGTAATTATGCCTGATTGTGATTTAGATCAAGCAGTTAATGGTTTGATGGGAGCTGCCTATGGCTCAGCAGGGGAAAGATGTATGGCTCAATCCGTTGCTGTAGCAGTCGGAGGTATAGGTGATAAATTAGTCGACTCATTAGCAAAAAAAGTTGAAGCCTTAAAAGTTGGTCCAGGCATGGATAAAAAATCTGAAATGGGTCCGCTTGTAACCAAAGATCACTTAGATAAAGTTACAAGTTATGTTGATACAGGAGAGAAAGAAGGAGCTAAATTAATTGTAGATGGAAGAAATTTAAAATTACAGGGCTATGAGAGAGGTTATTACATAGGAGGTTGTTTGTTTGACCACGTAACTAAAGACATGAAAATTTATAAAGAAGAGATCTTTGGGCCAGTTTTATCTGTAGTTAGAGTAAAAAATTTTGATGAAGCCCTAAAATTAGTTAATGATCACGAATTTGGTAATGGTGCCAGTATATTTACAAGAGACGGAGACTCAGGAAGAACATTTTCTAGCAAAGCTAAAATAGGAATGATTGGTATCAACATACCAATCCCTGTACCAATGGCTTTTCATAGTTTTGGCGGGTGGAAAAGATCCTTATTTGGAGACCAACATATGCATGGTCCAGAAGGAGTTAGATTTTATACTAAATTAAAAACAATGACATCAAGATGGCCTACAGGGTCAAGATCTGACCCAGAGTTTGTGATGCCAACAATGAAATAAAAAGGAGATATATGAGAAAAAAAATTACTTTAATAGGAGCAGGTCAAATTGGAGGAACTTTAGCTCATCTAATCGCATTGAAAGAGCTAGGTGACGTTGTACTTTTTGATGTAGCAGCAGGAATTGCAAAAGGTAAAGCTCTTGACATAGCTCAATCATCGCCAGTTGATGGATTTAATATTAATTTGTCAGGAACAGACAATTATGAAGATACTAAAAATTCTGATGTAATTATAATTACAGCGGGAGTGCCTAGGAAACCAGGAATGACAAGAGATGATTTGCTTGGAATTAACCTTAAAATTATTAAGCAAGTTGCAGAAGGTATTAAAAATACCTCACCTAACGCATTTGTAATATGTATTACCAATCCACTGGATGTAATAGTAATGGCTTTACAAAAATACTCTGGTTTACCAAAAAATAAAATAGTGGGTATGGCTGGGATTTTAGATTCATCTCGATTTATATATTTTTTATCAGAGGAACTAAAAGTTCCAGTTAAAAATATCAAATCATTTGTATTAGGTGGCCATGGCGATAGTATGGTAGCAATGCTTGGTGCTACAGAAGTTGAGGGAAAAAAAATTAAAGATTTAGTAAAAGAGGGAAAAATAACTAAAGAAAAATTAGATCAAATAATAGATAGAACAAAAAAAGGAGGAGCTGAAATTGTAAAATATTTACAAAAGGGATCGGCTTTCTATGCGCCAGCTGCATCTGGCGTAGAAATGGCTGAAAGCTATCTTAAAGATTTAAAAAAACAGCTACCCTGTGCTGTATATTTGAACGGTGAATATAGCACAAAGGATATTTATGCTGGTGTACCTGTTATAATAAGTTCAAAAGGTGTTGAAAAGATTATTGAAATTGCTTTAACAGATGATGAAAAAATTAATTTTGAAAAGTCAGTTATAGCAGTAAAAGATTTGTTCGATGCAGCAAAAAAAATTGACCCAGATTTAAATTAATTTTTTTTTTCTAAAACAATTTTATAAGCTAAAGAAAAAATTTTAGGTAATAAAAAACATAAGATCTTATCTAGTTTTATTATAATTTTTAATAAAAAAAAATTTAAAGGAATAAAAAAAGTTTTTGACGTCACACCACCCGAGTTAAGAAATAGCATGCATTCACATAATTTTTTATACTTAATATGAAATTTATTGCCTAAATATTCATCAAATTTTTTATCATTATTAAAAATTAAATATGGAATAGCGCTGTTGCCGGACCAAAGATCTTCGGAGTCCGTTGCAGGACTTTTTACATCCCAAACATTCTTTGTAAAATCAAAACCCTCGTGTCTCATTAAAATTAAAACTAGTTGAAGTAATACAGAACAGTGAGCATCAAAAATTATTAATTTTCCACCTTTCTTTAAAATACGATGCATTTCATTAAAAAATCTTACAGGGTAGGGTAAATGGTGAATCATATTTGATGATAATACGAAATCAAATTCCTCATTTTTAAATCCTGTATTTTGTGCGTCAATATTTTTATAATCAAGATGATCATGATCTGAAAAATCACTTATTTTGAAATTTTTACAATTTATAAATTTTTTGGAAAAACCAGCAGCTGCTCCTACCTCAATACCTACGTCATCTTTTTTAATGAATTTATTCATCCATGAAAATCTTTCGTTTAAAAGTATGAAAAGATTTTTATTCTTGTTTAAATCAAGGATTGATAAGGAAACATTACCTTCATTTTTCATTCGATTATCGGTATGTTTGAATTTGATTTTATTTTTTATTTTTAACATTAGGATTTTGAAAGAATAAGAATCATGATAATAAAACTATAATGAATCTTTATAGTAGTAAAATTAAAATTTTAAACTATTTAATTTTATCAGCATTTGCTTTTTTTATAAATTACTTTTTTTCTAATTTAGGAGTATATCCAATTGATACATTTTCTTCTTTTGATGCTGGATATCTTATTACAAAAGGATATCACCCAATAAAAGATTTTTGGGTTATATCGGGTGTTTTTATTGATTATTTACAGGCCTTATGTTTTTTGATTTTTGGATTTAATTGGAATGCATATATTTTTCACGCATCTTTTTTAAATGCAATTTTAAGTGTTTTTTTTCTTTTTTTTCTAAACAACATAAACAGTAATTTTTATTTAAATTTTTGTCTAGCGGCAAGTCTAGCCACTTTATGCTACCCGGTTTCCGGAACCCCTTTTCCATATCTCCATTCCTATATTTTAAGTTTAATATCAATCATGATTTTTTACTTAGCAGTCTATAAAGAGGAAAAAATATATTGGATGATTTTGCCATTTTTTATGCTTTTTGCATTTTTAAGCATGCAGTTGCCATCTGGACTAATTAACTTTTTAATATTAACTTTTACAATAATTTATTACATAAAAATTAAAAGAGATTTCATTTTCTCATTTTTATCTGGAACATCAGTTTGTTTAATTTTGATAATTGTTTATTTTTTATTATTAAAAATAGATTTAAAAGATGCATTTATTCAACTTATTTTATTTCCATTAACAATTGGTGAGAGCAGGATAGTAGGAGACGAAAGTGCTTATGCCTCAGCAAATTTGATAAAAAAACTAACGATAAGAGGAACATTAGGACATTTTAAATTTATTAATATTTTTCTTTTTGCAAACTTTATTGCAATTATTTTTTTTATAAAAAAAAATTCAAGAAAATGGTTTGAAAAAAAATTATTATTAAATATTTTTGTGTTCTTGTGTGGATTAAGTTTTATATTTCATCAATTAATAACAGCCAACCAAACATTTATATTTTCATTAATACCAATACTTTGTGGACTACATATCGTACAACTTAATGATTTTTTTAAAATCAAAAGTAAAAGAATAAATATTTTTTTGCTATTAATAATTGTTTTTGTAACGGTTAAATATCACAACGTTTATAATGTTAAAAGAAAATTTATGGATTTACAAAATGTTAATTTAAATAATGCAGTTAAAGCAGAAATTTTGAATAATAAATTTAATAAATTACAATGGATAACTCCTTATCACTATAAAGAAAATCCAAAGGAAGAACTTCGATTATTAAAAGAGGCCGTTTCGATAATTTCAAATGAAAATGTAAATAATTTTATGTTAATAACACATTACCAGTTCTTCTCAATTTTAACCGAGAAAAAAATTAATATTTTGAACAGATGGTATTTTCCAAACAATAATACACATCCAACAAATTCGAATAACAGTTATTATTCTTATTATAATCATAAAATTAACAAATTGATTAAAGAAAAAAAAATAAAAAAAATATATTTGGCAAAATCTTATCCAAAAGAATTCTGGTTTATAAATTTCGAGGATTTATTAGAGGGATACTGTTTTAAAAAAATAAAACATAATGATATATTGCATTCTATAGACATTAATAATTGTTATTAGAAACCGTAAACTTTTATTTTTTTATAATTTTTTAAATAATTTCTTTTATTATTTAAGCTCAAAATGAAATTAAAAAAATTAAATAAAAATAAAAAAATTGCCAGAAAAAAGAAAACTAAAATATATTTTTCAATCAGAAATATATATAACCCTATTAAGTATATTATTGAGAAGATTAAAATTCTAAATTTTAAAACAGAAAAGACTCTTAAAGCATGATAAAAAAGACCAAAAAAATTCATTTTTGAATTTCCTGAATATCTTTTTTCTCTATCAATAGTTATAAATGATAAATTTTTAAAGTTATTTGATAATGTAGGCGGAAAGGCATTCCAAATCCCATCATCTTTTAGTATTTTGTTGACACATGAAAAGCTTAAAAGACTATAATTACCATGTCTAATTTTTTTTAAAGAAAAAATAAAAACTGTTAAACAGTATAGCTCATAAAATATTTTAAACCACCATGGTTCTTTTCTCTGACCTCTTCTAACAGCTAAAGGGGATTTTGTTATATTATTTTTTTTTAGCAACTTTAATATTCCCGAGGGATTATCTTGCCCATCTGAGTCAATGATAATAACATTGTAATTTTTAATGTATATTTTTTGTATAAATTTTAAACCTACAGCAATTGCTCTTTGACTTCCAAGGTTGTTAGAAAGTTTAATAATTTTTAATTTATTAATTTTTGAAAACTTAAATTTTTTATAATTAATTTTTTGCCTAGAATCGTCGTCTACAACCAGTAAATCAAATCTTTGTTTAATTTTTTTAGTAAAAATCATATTAATTTTAATTAAAAGCATTTTCAAATTTTGCCAATCTTTAAAAACTGGCGTTAAAATTAATATTTTAGGTTTCATAATGGATTAATTTAAATTTTATGATAGTAATAGCAACTAAAAATGAATATTCACGAGCATCAAGCAAAAGAAATCTTAAAAGAATTTGGAGCACCTGTATCCAACGGGGTCGTAATCCTTTCAATTGAGGATATAAAAAAAAAAATCACCCAACTAAAAAGTAAGCAGTTTGTATTAAAAGCTCAAATCCATGCAGGTGGAAGAGGTAAAGCTGGAGGTGTTAAACTTATTAAAAATATTGATGATCTTGAGGAAGAGGTAAAAAATATGATGGGTAAAGTCTTGGTTACCCCCCAAACTGGCCCAGAAGGAAAAGAAGTTAAAAGATTGTATATTGAAGAAGCATCAGACATTTCAAAAGAATTTTATTTATCTTGCTTAGTAGATAGAGAAACCTCAAAAATAGCTTTTATTAGCAGCACAGAAGGAGGAATGGATATTGAAGAGGTCGCCGTTAATACACCAAATAAAATAATTACGAATAAAGTAGAGTACAAAGAAGAAGGCCCAAGTGATTTAGAAGTAGAAAAAATAATTTCTGTATTTAACTTAAATGATAAGCAAAAAATTGATGCGAAAAAATTAGTTAAATCTTTATATAAAATATTGATCAATAAAGATGCCAACTTAATAGAAATTAACCCTCTTATTATCAACAAAGAAGAAAAAATTATTTGCTTGGATGCGAAAATGAATTTTGATGAAAACGCAATATTCAGAAGACCTGAAATTCTCAAACTACGTGATCTAAACGAAGAAGATGAAACAGAAATAGAAGCAAGTAAGCATGAACTAGCATACATTAAACTTAATGGATCAATAGGTTGCATGGTAAATGGTGCTGGATTAGCAATGGCAACAATGGATATTATTAAACTTTATGGTAAAGAGCCGGCAAATTTTTTAGACGTTGGAGGAGGAGCTACAAAAGAAAAAGTTGCCGCTGCATTTAAACTAATTTTATCAGACAAAAATGTGAAAGGGATACTTATAAATATCTTTGGAGGCATAATGAGATGTGATGTACTTGCTCAAGGAGTAGTTGATGCTGCCCAACAAATTAATTTATCAGTTCCACTGGTAGTCAGACTTGCAGGCACTAACTTCAAAGAAGGAAAAGAAATATTAGACAAATCAAATTTAAAAATATTATCCGCGTCAGATTTGAATGATGCGGCTAAAAAAATTGTTGAGGCCATAAAATAAATGTCAGTTTTAGTTAATAAGAATACAAAAGTTATATGCCAAGGATTTACTGGTACACATGGAACTTTTCATTCTGAACAGTCTCTTAAATATGGAACACAATTAGTTGGAGGCGTTACGCCTAAAAAAGGTGGTCAAAAACATTTAGATCTTCCTGTATTTAACACAGTTCAAGAAGCAAAAGACCAAACAGAAGCAAGTGCAACGATGATATATGTGCCACCAAAATTTGCAGGTGCAGCAATTATAGAGGCTATAGAAGCGCAAATTGAATTAATTGTTTGCATAACAGAGGGAATTCCAGTTTTAGATATGCTTAAGGTAAAAAAAATATTAAATAAAAATAATTCAAGATTAATTGGACCTAACTGTCCAGGTATTATAACTCCCGATGAATGTAAGATCGGTATTATGCCAGGTAATATCCATAAAAAAGGTTCTGTTGGTATAGTCTCTAGATCTGGAACTTTAACTTATGAAGCTGTTGCTCAAACTTCAGCAAATGGTATGGGTCAATCAACATGCATTGGAATAGGAGGAGATCCAATAAATGGAACAAATTTCATAGACTGCTTAGAACTTTTTTTGAAAGATGATGAAACAAAATCAATAGTTATGATTGGTGAGATAGGCGGCTCTGCTGAAGAAGAAGCAGCAGAGTTTTTAAAAAGAGAAAAGATAAAAAAACCAATGGTAGGTTTTATTGCGGGTTTAACAGCACCCCCAGGCAGAAGAATGGGCCATGCAGGAGCTATAATTTCAGGTGGAAAAGGTGGAGCCGAGGATAAAATAGAAATTATGAAATCAGCAGGTATTACTATATCTAAATCACCCGCCGATATAGGAAAAACTCTTTCTCAAAAACTAAATTGTTGATTTTATAAATTTATGTTAAAATAAATTTTTAATGTCTTCATCTGATAATAACATAAATTACAAAAAAACATCTTTTTTAGCTGGCTCAAATTCAGAGTTTATTAATGAATTTTATTCAGATTATATTTCTGACCCAAGCTCATTACCTGATAGTTGGAGAATGTTTTTTGATGGGTTAAGTGATGATGAAAAACTCATATATAAAGATATTAAAGGACCAAGCTGGTCACCAGAAAAAAAACTAAGGAAAATAAAATTTCCAAAAAATAATGAAGAAGAAATTAAAGAAAAAAACTCTGACATAAATTCAGAAACTGTTAAACAAGCATCTAAGGATTCTGTACGGGCTATAATGCTTATCAGAGCTTATAGAATAAGGGGTCATTTAATAGCCAATCTAGATCCACTTTCAATTCAACAAAAAGAAGAACATCCAGAGTTAAAACCAGAGACCTATGGTTTTGAAAAAAAAGATTATAATAGAAAAATATTTTTAGATGGTGTTTTAGGCTTACAATACGGTGACCTAAACCAAATCCTAGAAATCCTTAAGAAAACTTATTCTTCAAATATTGGATATGAATTTATGCATATGGGTGATCCAGAAGAAAAGGCATGGTTTAGAAATAGAATAGAAGGGCCTGAAAAAAATATTTCCTTTACGACGAATGGAAAAAAAGCGATTTTAAATAAGATTATTCAAGCCGAAGGTTTTGAAAAATATCTTCATGTTAAATTTGTTGGAACAAAAAGATTTGGTTTAGATGGTGGGGAGTCATTAATTCCAGCATTAGAACAAATAATTAAAAAGGGCGGTAATTTAGGTGCTAAAGAAATCAAAATAGGTATGCCTCATCGAGGTAGATTAAATGTTTTAGCAAATGTAATGGGAAAACCTTTCAAAGCAATTTTTAGTGAATTTTTTGGAAAGACTGTAAGTACTAATAAAAGTTTTGAAGGAGATGTTAAATATCATTTAGGTGCGTCTTCCAATAGAGAATTTGATGGAAACTCCGTCCATATCAGCTTAACTGATAACCCATCACATTTAGAGGCTGTTAATCCTGTTGTTCTTGGCCAGGTTAGAGCGAAACAATTTTTTCATAAAGATAAACAAAGAAAAAAAGTTATTCCAGTATTGATGCACGGAGACGCAGCATTTGCAGGACAAGGTATCGTTGCTGAGTGTTTTGCTATGTCGGGACTACCAGGACATAATATTGGTGGAACAATCCATATAATTGTAAACAATCAAATAGGATTTACAACGGCTCCTAGGTTTGCGCGATCATCTCCTTACCCATCTGATGTAGCTAAAATTGCGCAAGCACCAATTTTTCACGTCAACGGAGATGATCCAGAAGCAGTTGTTCATTGTGCAAAAGTGGCCACTGAATATAGACAAAAATTTAATAGAGATGTAGTTATAGACATGGTTTGTTACCGAAGATTCGGTCACAATGAGGGTGATGAGCCATCATTTACACAACCAATAATGTACAAAAAAATCAAATCTCATCCTTCAACACTTTCAATTTATGGAAAAAAATTAAGTCAAGAAGGCTTAACGACAGAAGTCGAGCTGCAAAACGAAAAGACAAATTTTAAAGGTTTTTTAGAAAAAGAATTTGTTTCGTCAAAAAATTATAAATCTGAATTAAAATGGTTTGACGGTGCCTGGTCAAGGTTTAAGCCAGGACTAGGAAAGGATAAAAGAGGAACTAGTGGTGTTGATAAAAAGATCTTAACTGAAATAGGAAAAAAAATTACAAAAGTTCCTCAAAATTTTAGTATTCACAAAACATTAAAAAAAATATTTGACTTGAGACTCAAAGCTATAAAGGATGGAAAGGCAATAGATTGGTCTACAGCAGAAAGCTTAGCTTTTGGAACTTTACTTGCTGAAGGTTTTTCAGTTAGACTATCAGGACAGGACTCAGGAAGAGGAACTTTTAGCCAAAGACATGCAGTACTAAGAAATCAGGATAGTCATGAGAGATATATTCCTTTAAATAATATTTCAGAGGGGCAAAAAAATTTTGAAATTATAGATAGTTTATTATCTGAATTTGCTGTGTTGGGTTTTGAATTTGGGTACTCTATTTCTGAGCCTGAAACCCTAGTTTTATGGGAAGCACAGTTTGGTGATTTTGCTAATGGAGCTCAGATTATTATTGACCAATTTATATCTTCAGGAGAGGCAAAATGGGGAAGAGCAAGTGGTTTAGTAATGTTGTTGCCGCACGGTTATGAAGGTCAGGGTCCCGAACATTCATCAGCTAGATTAGAAAGATTTTTACAATTGTGTGCTGGAGAAAATATTCAAGTTGTTAATTGTACCACACCATCAAATTATTTTCATGTTTTAAGACGTCAAATGCGGAGAGAATTTAGAAAACCATTGATCATAATGACCCCTAAATCTTTATTAAGACATAAAAAATGCGTCTCAAACATTTCAGAATTTTCCATAAGAAGTACTTTTCATAGAGTTTTAGAGGATGATTCTTATATAAATATTAAAAATTTATTAGAATTAAAAAAGAAAGATGACAAAATAAAAAAAGTAGTAATATGTTCAGGAAAAATTTACTATGATTTAATAGAAGCGAGAGAAAAATATAAAAATGATAGCGTTACATTTATTCGAATAGAACAACTTTACCCATTTCCAGTAAAGACTTTAGCAAATATTTTAAAAAGATATAAAAAAGCTAAATTTATTTGGTGTCAAGAAGAACCTAAAAATATGGGTGCTTGGAATACAGTTAAAAATTACATAGACAGAACATTAGAAATGATAAATTTAGGCGATATTTCAGTTAAATATGTGGGTAGAAAAGCATCTTCGTCCACTGCGACTGGAAATCTTAACAAACATCTTGCACAACAAAAAGAAATATTAGACAAGATACTTAAAGGATAAATGTCGGAAAAAATTACAGTCCCAACTCTCGGTGAGTCCGTTACAGAAGCTACTGTATCGAAATGGCTTAAATCTCAGGGTGACAAAGTTGCTGCTGATGAACCACTAGTTGAGCTAGAGACTGACAAAGTAAACGTTGAAGTCCCATCCCCATCGAACGGTATTCTTGGAAGTATAGCTGTCAAAGAAGGAGAAACGGTGAATGTAGGTTCATTATTAGGAACCATTAATGATTTAGCAACAAAAGTGGATACTAATAATAAAGATATAAAAAAATATGCTCCACCAAAAAAAGAAAAAGAAAAAAAAGAGCCTGAAATTTTTAATAATACGAAAAATGTAAAAGTAAAAAAAATTAGCATTGATGAAACTTCACTTCAATTAGATGAACCCTTGATCCTAGATCAACCCCATGAAGAAAAAGTATTTAATGATAATGAAACAAAATTTTCACCTGCAGCAAGAAAAATGGCTAATGAAGTCAAAGTTGATTTAAGTCGTGTAGAAGGCTCTGGAAAAAATGGAGTTGTTTTAAAAGAAGACATCATGAGCTTAATGGGATCTAAACCTGCTCCAGCTGAAAGAAAAATTAAATATGGCCCAGAGGAACGAGTTAAGATGACAAGATTAAGGCTAACAATTGCAAAAAGATTAAAAGAAGCTCAAGAAAATGCCGCTATGCTTACAACTTTTAATGAAGTTGATATGAGCAAGGTAATTACGATGAGAAATCAATATAAAGAGGAGTTTCTAAATAGTTATGGAGTTAAACTTGGTTTCATGTCATTTTTTGTTAAAGCCTGTGTTATTGGCTTAAAAAATTATCCAGCAATAAATGCTGAAATTCAAAAAGAAGAAATAGTTTATAAAAATTATTACAACATAAGTATCGCTGTTGGAACAGACAGAGGATTAGTTGTGCCTGTACTTAGAGAAACAGACGAAATGTCATTTGCTGAAATCGAAAAGAATATTGGAGCTTTAGGTCAAAAAGCAAAAGATGGGAAAATTACCATTGAAGATTTGCAAGGTGGAACTTTTACAATAACCAATGGTGGAATATATGGTTCAATGCTTTCAACGCCAATACTTAACCCCCCTCAGTCAGCAGTGTTAGGAATGCACAATATTGTAGAAAGACCCGTAGTTGTAGATGGGAAAGTTGAAGTAAGACCCATAATGTATTTAGCTCTATCTTATGATCATCGAATTATAGATGGAAAAGAGGCAGTTTCATTTTTAAAAATTGTCAAAGAATCCCTTGAAC
>Ga0233444_10004694_pt1 | contig 12968 bp, 12 predicted proteins | sample SI_124_October20_6_FD_182792 | JGI IMG/M metagenome (GOLD analysis project Ga0233444, IMG submission 182792) | Seawater microbial communities from Saanich Inlet, British Columbia, Canada - SI_124_October2016_10_MG | ecosystem: Environmental > Aquatic > Marine > Inlet | place: Canada: British...
ATTACATTTATGTAAATAGTAATAAATAAAATTATGGGAATATTTGATTTCTTTAAAAAGAAACTTAAAAAAGATAACCGATACAATATTGATGATGAAATGCCACCTGTCATTAAATCTGGATTGACAAGTCAAGATTTATATAAGAGAGACTTGAGCGGATTAGAAGCTTATTTCAAGGAAATGACTAATATGGAGCAAATATTCAACAAGCTTACTGGGGCTCCTATAAATTCGTAAAGACATATTGTTACTATGCAAGAGACATTGGAATCGAGGTAAATCCAAATCTAAAAAAGCTTTCTATCTCAGGAGAAGACACAAAGGACACCTACCTGACACTTGACGAATTAGACATAACAGTAGATTTTGACTGGAAAAATAATGCCTTAAAACACATTCAATTAACTACAAATCAAAATACTGAAACATAACATATCAATAACAAAAAGAGTATTAAACTGAACCTGACCGCAGGAGAAGTTCACACTATAACATTCTAATTTAACAAAATGAAAACATACCAATCAAAGATCCTTATTCAATTTATTTTAAGCATTCTACTTTGCTTTAACCTGAATTACAGTTTGGCACAGTCAACTGACCTCAATGGAAAAAAACTATTGATCTATACCAAAAATGGAAAAGGCTATGTGCATAAAAATATAGCGACTAGTGTTGCAACGCTTCAAAAAATATGCAAATCCATAGGGGTAGAAACTAGAGTGAGTGATGATCCTCAAGTATTTACCGATACTGATATTATGAATTATGACGCTGTAATCTTTACAAATACAAACAACGAAGCTTTTGATAACGAAGAACAAAGAGAGGCATTTAAAGTGTATTGCCAAAGTGGTAAGAGTTTTGGTGGCATCCATTCTGCGATTGGATCCGAACGGAAATGGCCTTGGTTTTGGAAGCTCATCGGTGGATCCTTTTCACGACACCCTCCCTTTCAGACCTTTACGGTAAAAGTGAATAGACCCAATCATCCTGCCACTAAACATCTTCCAACAGAATTTGAATCGGATGATGAATGCTATTTTATGAAAAACATCAATCCAAGTTTCAAAATCTTATTAGAAGCCGATTTATCCACGGTTTCTGAAAATGAAAATGGAAAAAAACCTTTTAGACCAGAGCGAGCACCACTCAGTTGGTATAATACGTTTGAGGGAGGAAAACAATGGTATACCGCCCTAGGGCATAGCAAAGACCTTTATGCACTACCCTGGTTTCAAAAGCATTTACAAGGAGGTATTGAATATCTTTTACAAGATTAAACCCTACTACAGCTGTGAATAAGACAATGGCTTAAGAAAAGTTCTTTTAATATCCGATACCGAATGAGCATACTCAGGAAGTCCAGATACTCTTTTCCAGTCAGGATGTACTCTGAATTTATCCCAATTGGCATTGCGCTCATCCATGGAACTAAATGAAAGCATATAGGTTAATGCCGGCATTAAAGGTCCAGATACTTGCTCTCCAAAAAACACAGAGTATAAGCCCGTAGCATCAAAAATGGCAAATTCTTCTTTGTTGAACATTTTTACTTTTCTACGAACCGCATCTTCACTATACCCTTCATAGGTTCTCAACTCAAAAAGTTGACTCCCCTTTTTAGGCTTTACAATTTGAGGAAGCCCATCAAAAGCAATGTAGAAAGAACTTGAAAAGCGAGAATAAACTCTTTTGTCATGGGAAACTGCGTCATAAACTTTTCTTGCCTCAAGGTAAGTGTTGTCTGCTTCTAACCCAGTAACTACTTTACCATAGGTAGCTATATCTTTGTAGGGGACTAATAAAAAAATTTGCTTGGGAGTGGTTTCTCCAAGGGACTCAAACACTCCAACGTTCTCAACACCGTGCCGATTTAAGGCAGGAAGAAGGGCTTCTTCTAAATAATCGTGTAAGGCTTGTTGTGATCCGTTGAAGGGAATGGAATAGGTTCTGAGTTCATAATATTCTTTTTGTCCAAACAAAGAGAGTGAAATATTGAGACAAAGAAATAATAAATACTTTTTCATTTTCGTTATGTTTTTATATTAGCTTAAATTTAAGGATTAAATTAATCCAATCGTGCAATACAAAGTAACCATGTTATTTCTTTTTTTTATTTCTATTTTTATCAGTGCACAAACTGAATCATTCAAACTCACTTTTAATCATCAAGCTTTACCTGTGAAACAAATACATTTAATTACAAGTAATGATGGAGCGCCCAATACAATCGTTAATCATATGGCGTATTCAACACGAGATTTAGATGAAGTAGTGGAGCATCTTCAAAAAAACAAGGTGGACTATTGGACTGACGAAGGCAAAAAGAACGTTGTTGGAATTCGGAAGGACGGGGTACGACAAGTTAAAATTTAAGACCCATAAGGGCATTAGGTTGAAATCAATGAAGCTTATTAAAGCGTTCTTGTAATAGCCAAAGCTAATCCTCTAATTTCTGCCAAACCACGTAATCTTCCGATCGCTGAATAGCCTGGGTTCGTTACTTTATTTAGATCGTCTAACATTTGATGTCCGTGATCAGGGCGCATGGGTATTTCCCAATCGGCTCTACCCTCCTCTTTTCTTCTGTGCTCTTCAGTTAAAGCTGCTTTTACCATGGCGTACATATCTACATCACCTTCTAAATGATTGGCTTCGTAAAAATTTCCTTTTACTTCTCTAAGTGTACTTCTGAAGTGCAAAAAATGGATTCTTGAAGCATGCTTGTTAAACATTGCCAACAGATCATTATCGGCTCTTACACCAAAAGAACCCGTACAAAAAGTTAATCCATTATTTCGAGATGGAACTGCATCATAATAAATATCCAAATCTTCAGCTGTACTAAGCACTCTTGGAATTCCAAAAAGGGAATGCGGCGGATCATCGGGATGAATACACATTTGAACCTCAGTTGATTCTAAAGTAGGAACAAGTGCTTGCATAAACATGATTAAATGATGATGAAGATCATCTTTGCTTAAATGTTTGTAGGCCTGAATACGTTCGTTAAGCTGATTCAGCGTATAGCCTTCTTCTGCCCCAGGAAGACCTGCTATGATGCTATCCGTCAATTCCTTAATCTCCTCGACGGTAAGGGTGTCAAAATACGCTTTCGCAGCATCTATTGCTTCAGAAGAATACTCCTTAATGGCTTGTGATCTCTTTAAAATAAACAAATCAAAAGCTCGCATTGCGTCAATTTCAAAAGAAAGCGCAGTGGAACCGTCTTTCAAAGGTTTATAGAGATGGGTTCGTGTCCAATCTAGGACGGGCATAAAATTATAACAGACCGTAAAAATGCCACAATAAGCTAAATTTTCAAGTGTCTTTTTATAGTTCTCAATATACTTTGCAAAGTCACCCACCCGCTGTTTAATGTCCTCGTGTATAGGAACAGATTCTACAACTCCCCAGGATAAACCAGCCTTTTGAATTAAGTCTTGATGAGCTTGAATTTCGTCTATTTCCCAAACTTCACCATTGGAAACATGGTGTAGAGCAGATACTATATTGGTTGCTCCTGCTTGTCTTATGTCAGCTAATGAAACAGCATCATTTATGCCGTACCATCGAAAGGATTCTATCATAATTTATTGAATTTAAACTCCACTGAATACACCAAAACCACCATCCACGGGCAACACAATACCAGTAACAAAACTAGCGCTATCACTACACAAAAAATGAATGGGACCATTCAATTCCTCTGCTTCCCCAAAGCGCTGCATGGGTGTATTTCGTATTATTTTTTCACCTCGTGCTGTGAGGCTTCCGTCTTTATTTAACAACAAGTCTCTATTTTGTTTTCCTATAAAAAACCCAGGAGCAATGGCATTGACACGAATTCCATCGCCAAACTTTAAAGCCATTTCTACGGCCATCCAACGGGTAAAATTTTCCATAGCGGCCTTGGACGCCGAATAACCCAACACACGGGTAATCACTCGATCAACAGCCATGGATGAATAATTAATTATGGAACCTTTTCCCTTTTGACTCATGACTTCGCCAAAAACTATACTAGGAAGTAAAGTTCCTTTGAGGTTTAAATCAACAACTTGATCAAAATCAGTTTCCGAAAGATCAAAAATGGATTTGTCATCAGGGATGACTGCCCCAGGTAAATTTCCTCCAACTGCATTAATCAATACATCAATTCGATCAAAATGAGATTTCATTTCTTCACGAACGCGAATCAAATCCATCCGATCCATTACATTGACAGTATAGGTTTTTACAACCGTTAAAGTATTCAACTTTGAAGCGAGCTCGTCCAAGAGTTCTTGGTTCCTCCCTAAAATTACTAACTGCGCTTTGGCCTTGGCAAGACTCAATGCTAATGCTCCTCCTAGAGAACCAGTTGCTCCTGTAATTACAATTACCTTATCTTGAATTTCGAACACAATATAATTTTTTAAATAGTGTATTTAGAATCCCATTGCACTACCTGCTGGGTATCCATTGCTTTAATTCCCATTTCAACTGCAAAAGCTGTTTTGGCTCCACTTTTGAAATTGGATAGTGGCATTTTATTTTCTACTACAGCAGTTCTAAAATCTTCCAATGCTTGACGAGTGGGTTCTGTATGCCCATACTCAATAGGAATCCCCTTTCCTTCAGTCCAACTTGCTGTTGCACCAGAAACTCCGTCTACATCCCCAATTACCTTCTCGTATTTACCCTCTGGAAATTTCCAGGCGTTTTGGTAGTCAATAATGATTGTTCCCTTGTCTCCTAAAACTTTAATCTGATAATCATCTTTTGCATTTGAGGTTAAACAAGTGAAACTCGCTTTAATTCCGTTTGGATAGGTATAAATAAGGTGTGTATTGTCATAAGTTTCGCGTCCATCTTTCCAATAACTCACATCACCAAAGCCAACCACTTTATCTGGATGAGCCGCTGTAAACCAGTTACAAAAATCAATTTGATGAGAGCTCAACTCAGCAGTCAAACCATAAGAATACTCTCGGTACATACGCCAGTTGATTTGACGTTCAAATTTAGGATCAGGCACGGGTCTTCTCCAATTTCCGTTTCGGTTCCACTGAGCCTCTAAGGCAGTTATAACCCCAATTTCTCCTCCTTGTATCATCTCAACAATATGAGCATATAGACGAGAACTGTGGTACTGATGTCCGGTCTGAAATATTTTATTGTGATCGCGTTTGATCTTATCATAAAGCTTTAACGTATCCAAATGACCTTTTACCATAGTCTTTTCACAGTAAATATGCACGTCAGCATCAATAGCATCTGTTGCAATAGCTGCATGAGTACTGAGCGGTGTGCTAATAATGACAGCGTCTAAACTTTTTTGATTTAAAAGGGCTCTATGATCAGAATAGGTTTTTGCTTTGGGAGCAATATTAGATGCTGCCTCTAGACGAAAAGTTAAGGTGTCACAAATGGCAACTAATTCAATATTTTGAATTTGATTTAATATTTTCATGAGCCCTTGACCTCTGTCCCCTGTCCCAATAACGCCAATACGAACAGTTTCATTAGGCGAATTTGTAATTATGGCAAAGCGATTAAGATTTGGAAGAACTAAGGCTGAACTTAAAGCGGTAGCACTTTGTTTTAAAAATTTACGTCTTTTGTTATGCATGAATTGTTTTTTTCTAATGTAAAAAAAGTTAATTGAATACAATAATAAAAAAAATATACTATATTCGTTAACGTTAACGAAACGAATTATTAAGAAATGAAAAAAAATAAGTTTAATGAATTCGCAATTCTATTGGTTGTTGTATTTTTACTGTTATCATCCAATACATCTGCTCAAGAAACCTCATGGACTCCAATATTTAATGGGAAAGACTTCAATAACTTTGAACAGTTGAATGGAAATGCGGAATATCGTATTGAAGAGGGTACAATGGTTGGAATATCTAAATTAAAAACACCCAACAGCTTTATGGCCACCAAAAAAAAATACGGCGATTTTATCTTAGAATTCGAAGTAAAAGTTGATTTTGGCCTCAATTCAGGAGTTCAATTTCGAAGTAATAGCTTTGCTGATTTTAAAAATGGTAGAGTTCACGGGTATCAATGTGAAATAGAAACGAGTCCAAGAAAGTGGGCCGGTGGAGTTTATGACGAAGCTAGACGAGGATGGCTTTATCCTTTAACACGAAATCCTTTAGGTCAGAACGCATTTGTCAATGGAACTTGGAACCATTACCGCATTGAGGCATTAGGTAATGAAATTCGAACTTATGTAAACGGAATAATGTGTGCCAACCTAGTTGACCCAACTACTGCTGAAGGATTTATCGCCTTCCAAGTACACGCAATTGGAAAGGAAGAAGACGAAGGAAAAATTGTACGCTGGAGAAACATCAACATACTCACAGAAAACCTAGCTGAACATAGACTACCGGTACCTGATTACGCACCAGAAATAAGCTATCTTGAAAACGAGCTTAGTCATTCAGAAATGAGAAAAGGGTGGCGTTTATTATGGGATGGCAAAAGTTCCAAAGGATGGCGTGCAGCAAAAGGCAATCAATTCCCCACTAAAGGTTGGGTGATTGAAAATGGTATCTTAACTGTAGTGGCTTCTGATGGAAGTGAGTCTAGAAATGGTGGTGATATCGTAACTGATGATTTATTTAGCAACTTTGAACTCAGTGTTGATTTCAAAATAACAGAAGGAGCAAACAGTGGAATCAAATATTTTGTAGACCCAGAACTAAACAAATCAAATGGTTCTGCAATTGGTTTAGAGTTCCAAGTTTTGGATGACAGAAAGCATCCAGATGCCAAACAAGGTAAAAACGGAAATCGTACCGTGGGTTCCTTATATGACCTGATCAGAGCAGAAAATAATGATACTGGGGGTCGAGGTAAGAGCTTCAAAGGAATTAACCAATGGAATAATGCAAGGATCGTTGTGCGTAACGGGCATGTAGAACATTGGCTTAATCATGTAAAAGTGGTCTCTTTTGACCGATTCAGTCAAACGTTTAAAGCTTTGGTTGAAAAGAGTAAGTATGAGAAATGGGAAGATTTTGGAAGACTTCCAGAAGGAAACATTTTACTTCAAGACCACGGTAACAAAGTATCATTTAAAAATATTAAAGTAAGAGAATTTTAAAAACTAAAAACAATTAACAATGACAACAAGACGTAATTTCATCAAAAAAACATCTCTAGCTACAGGAGCACTAACCTTTGGTGTTGCAACTGGATTAAGCGCAAAAAGTTATCGTAAAGTAATTGGAGCGAACGACAGAGTTCGCGTAGGTGTTGTCGGTTTTTCTAATCGATGTAAAGGTTCACTCATCCCTGCATTCTTAAATCACAGTAAAAATCTAAACTTCGAATTTGTTGGTGTATCAGACATTTGGAACAGAAGAAGAGATGAAGGTGCAGCCTACCTCAAAGAAAAGACAGGAGATAAAATGAAAACCTGGAGAAATAATGAGGAAATGTATGAGGACGATAAAATTGATTCTGTCATTATCTCTACTGCCGATTTTCAACATGCCCTTCATACCGTTCAAGCAGCGAATGCTAAAAAAGACGCTTACGTAGAAAAACCTTTTGCAGAAACAATGGAGGATGCACGGATTGGTAGAAAAGCGGTTGAAGACTCAGGAATCGTTTTTCAAATTGGTTCACAAAGAAGAAGTGGTAAGAATTATCATGCAGCTAATAAATTTGTCAAATCAGGTAAGTTTGGTGATATTGTTATGGTAGAAATGTCTTGGAACGTAAACCAACCCGGACGTTGGAGATTACCTCAACTAACCAAAGAAATAAAAGAATCAGATACGGATTGGAAACGTTATTTAATGAATCGTCCTTACGAAGCTTGGGATCCAAGAAAGTATTTAGAATATCGTTTGTTCTGGCCTTATTCCTCGGGAATCCCAGGACAATGGATGTCGCATCAAATTGATACTGTGCATTGGTTTTCTGGCTACGATCACCCAAGAAGTGTTGCCGCTAATGGAGGAATTTACCTTTGGAAAGATGGAAGAAAAAATTACGATACCATGACTTCCGTTTTTGATTATGGAGATGATGATGGTGAAAATGGTTTCCAAGTAGTGTACTCCTCCCGTTTTACAAATTCCGCTGGTGGTACGAAAGAAATTTACTATTCTAACGGAGGTGAATTGAATCTTCAAACGAATAAAGTGTCTGATAACGGGGGACTATCTGAAAGACAAGCTAAAAGAATGGGACTTGAAGCAAATAAGCTAAAAGAGTACAACTTAAGTGATATGGAAGTTAAAGTGGTTACATCTGCAGATACAGGAGTTGACAACATGACATCAAACCACATGTTAAATTGGATGGAATGTGTTCGTAGTAGAGCTAAAACAAATGGGTCTATCGAAGCAGGATACAATCACTCAATAGCTAATATTATGACAACTGCAGCGCTTAGAACAGGACTTAAAGCAACTTTTGACAAGGAAACTCAAAATGTTTTAGCTGGAGGCAAAGTATTTAAATATTAAATTGATTAAAAATGAAAAATAGTTTACTGGGAATTGCATTTCTTGCACTTTTGAGCAGTTGTAATAACTCAACGAAAAATAATACTGCCATGCAAAGTTCACCTGAAATCAATACCAATGTGCATTTTGAACAGGACAGCATTAATAAAAAAGTAAGTGTCTATTTTGGAGAGAGTCTGTTTACAAACTACCTCTATGTTCAAGATTATTACAAGCCCGTTCTTCACCCGCTTATCACTCAAAGCGGGCAATCCCTTACAAGGGGATATCCAATTGATCCGCAAGAAAATGAGCGGGTTGATCATCCTCATCACGTAGGATATTGGATGAATTATGGAGATGTCAATGGATATGATTTTTGGAATCACTCAGATGCTATCGCTGCCGATAAAAAAGACAGATATGGGACAATTTTCCCAGTATCTTATAAAGTAGATGAATCAAAAAGTCAATTGTCAATCGTAACGGAATGGAAAGCTCCAGATGGTACAGTATTAATTGAAGAACATACAGACTTTGTGTTTTCACAAATAGAAACACACCGTTTAATTGATCGAACTTCTACACTTCACGCTAAGGAGAATGTAAGCTTAACAGATAATAAAGAAGGTTTTCTTGGAATTCGAGTAAGCAGAGCCTTAGAACATCCAAGTAAAAAGCCTGAAATTTTTACAGATGCTAATGGTGTTCCAAGCGAAGTGAAAGTGTTAAACAACGAGGGGGTAACTGGAGAATACTTAAGTTCAGAAGGAATCAAAGGTGAGGCTGTTTGGGGTAAACGTGCCAAATGGGTTGCATTAAATGGAATACAAAATGACGAAGCAGTAGCCATTACTATTTATGATCATCCTGAAAATATAGGTTATCCTACATTCTGGCACGCTAGAGGCTACGGATTATTTGCTGCAAATCCCCTTGGTCAAAAAGTGTTTTCAAAAGGAGATTTAGAACTTAATGCCGCTCTAAAAAAAGGAGAAAGCTTAAATTTCAAATACCGTGTTATGGTAAGTAACGGAGAAAAAGTAGATCAAATTACCGCAAATCAATTCACTTACTAATGATAAGTCTTATGAAAAGAAAGCAATTTGTATTCGGTATTTTATCAATTTTCTTTTTGAGCAGCACAGCTGTTTTTAGTCAAATAGATTTTGATAAAAAAGATAAAGTTTTTAATGGTAAAAATCTTAAAAACTGGACTGTACTCCCAGATCAGCCCAATATTTGGTGGACAGTAAACAAAGGGATTCTTTTAGCCAAAAGTGATGAAGACCAAACAGGATCTACCCTTTGGACCAAAAAAACGTATCAAGATTTTGCCGTGCGTTTAGAATTTAAAATGGGCAGTGGCACAGTAGACTCGGGTGTATTTCTGAGAGGTGAAAATCCCTTAAGTCCACAGATTCAGATAGGGATTTCAGGTTCTTTAAAAGTTGATATGACAGGTTCCCCTTATGTCCCTAAACAAGGGTACCCTCAAAAAGCTAAAGTAACTAACATTCTTAAAAGCAAAGACTGGAATACAATGACAATCGTTGCTAAAAAAAATAATTACAAAGTTTGGCTAAACAATCAAATGGTTTTAGACTACACACTAGAGAATGCAAATCTAGAGGGTCCAGTTGGATTACAATTACATCCCGGAAGAATGATGGATGTAGAATTCAAAGAAATTTTTATTAAAAATTTATGACTTTTATGAATTTTTTATAAAGAGATAAGCTTATGTTGCTTTTTTTTATTTATTTGTAAATGGTTATGAAGGAAAAAGTTGGAATAAAAAAAATTGCTGAGTTATCTGGAGTATCCATTGGAACTGTTGATCGGGTTTTAAACAATCGAAAAGGGGTATCAAAAAAGACGGAAAAGCATATTAAAGCCGTAATTAAACACACTGGTTATAAGAAAAACAATGTCGCAAGTAGACTAAAGCTTGCCTACAGTAAAACCATCACCATAGCCTTACTCTTTCCCAAGGAAGCTTACTTGGGCGAACATTATTGGCACCTTCCACTAAAAGGGATTCTCAAAGCCGTATCGGAATTAAGTGAAATGGGTATCGTACATGACCTCCATGTTTTTGAAATTGGAAGTATGAAATCTTTTAAAAGAGAAAGTGAAAATATCTTGTCTAAAAAGCCTGATGCCCTAATCACAGTGCCTTTTTTCATAGAACAATGTAAGCGTTTAACTGCAAAATCAGAAAAAGCAGGCATTCATGTTGTATTCATCGATACTGAAATGGATTCGGAAATAAATAATAAGTATTCTATTTATCAGAATTCATTTCAAAGCGGAAAAGTAGCTGCAAGAATACTCTCACAAATCATTTCAGGGAATGGAAAATTTATCGTGTTGAATATAATTAATAACTCTGAAACTCCAAAAAACAACCAAGAAAGAGAAAAGGGATTCAGAACATTTTTTAAAGATCAAATTCAAACAAACAATCCCAATATAGATTCTTTTACAGTCAATCAATCCAAGATTGACACCCTCCAAGAGATTTTTAAGCTCTATACAAAAACAAATGAACAAATTGGTGTGTTTGTTACCAATTCAAGAGCTTACTTACTACCTAAAACGATTAGCGATTTGGATTTAAATAATCGAACTACTATAATCGGCTATGATTTGAATCCTATAAACACCAAATTACTTATGGAAAATAAGATTCAATTTATTATCAATCAACAACCCGAACATCAAGGCTATAGCGCTGTAAAAGGTTTATTTAAATTGATTACAGAAGAAGATAACTCTGAATTGAACCATAAAATTCCCATAGAGATCATCGTAAAAGAAAATTTTGAATAAAAAAAAGGCTGTCAATTGACAGCCTTTTTTCCACATAAAACTAATTTGAATTACTAATTATATCCGGGGTTTTGTTCATAGCCTCCATCAGTTCTATCAATTTGTTGTAACGGGATAGGACGTAATTTGTTATGTTCTTTAATATTATCAGCCGCTGTTGGATTGTGCTTTTTAACCAATTCAATCAGCTTTCCTGTTCTTGTTAAATCGAACCAACGGTGGTTTTCACCAAGCAATTCTCTAGCACGTTCTTCTAAGATAAAGTAAATATCAACATCAGCAGCAGTAATTTGCATATCTGCCTCTTTTCCATCCCATGCAGCACGTGTTCTGATCACGTTGATATCATCCGCAGCACCAACTGTATTGCCTTGCTTTAAACGCGCCTCTGCACGAATTAAGTAAGCATCCGCTAAGCGCATTAAGACATAATCTCGCTGACCTTGTGTATGCTGACGATTAGGACGTGTGTTGTCAATCCATTTATTCAAAGAAGGGAAAGTTCTGTTATTGTAATCTCCAGTGGTATAAACTTGATGAAGTACGCCTGATTTAGCAACATCAGTCCATTTTGCGTCTTGATCAACACCATTTTTGTCTAAGCCAGGTCCTGGAATATACAATGCAGTATCGCCAATTTTTAACCCAGGAAATTCACTATTACTATACCAAACATGCTTGAAGGTATCGTCATATCTACTGTCTTTGGTGCGATCGTACAACGAGAGCATATAACTTGTTGGACGAAAACGTTTCCATGGGCGACCATTTTCTGTATCTCTAGTCATCGCTGGTTTTTTATCATATTCCATAAGGAAATACAAATGTCCTCTGTGCCCATAACTATCTAAACCTTCATCAACCTGAGACTTATTGTTTTGAACTGTCCATATAAACTCTTTGTTTGATTCATTGTTGATTGACCACATGTCCATCACGCTTTCTTCTAATGCAAAATCATAGTTATTGATCACGTTAGACATCAAACTTTCTGCACGGGAAGCATCTGTACCCTCTGCAAAATCTGTATAACTTCTAGTCATTAGTGCCTTTGCCAATAAAAATTCAGCAGCAGCTTTAGTAGCTCGACCATAGTCAGACTGCGTTTCAGGTAAATTGCTGATAGCAAATTCTAAATCCGGTACGATTGCTTGCTTATAGATCTCTCCAGCAGATGTTTTGTTTGCTTCAACTTCTACTCCTTCCGTCTCCTCTAACGATAAATGAATATCGCCATAGTGACGTACTAGAACAAAATAGTAAAGCCCTCTTAAAAATCGTGCCTCGGCTACACGAGATGTTTTTAACGTTTCTGAAATCCCTTCAACTGATTCTGATCTGTTAAGCACAGCGTTAGCTTGATTGATTCCTCGATAAAATATTCTCCATGTATCTCTAAAGTATGTAGCAGCTGAGTTGTGACCAGAATCATAACGATTCACGTATTTGTGGCTCCCATCTGCTCCTTCTTGATACGTATCTGTTCCAAAAACTCCCATTGTCCATCCAAGCTCAGGACCATAGTATTCTTTCATGATACCATAGGTTGCTTTTACAGCATCCTCAAGACCAGCTGGTGAAGGATAATAAGTTGCTGATGCAACATTTGCAATATTATCCTCTATGAGATAATCCTCGCAGGAAAGTACAGCAACGAAAGTTGCCATT
>Ga0233444_10004699_pt1 | contig 12960 bp, 15 predicted proteins | sample SI_124_October20_6_FD_182792 | JGI IMG/M metagenome (GOLD analysis project Ga0233444, IMG submission 182792) | Seawater microbial communities from Saanich Inlet, British Columbia, Canada - SI_124_October2016_10_MG | ecosystem: Environmental > Aquatic > Marine > Inlet | place: Canada: British...
AATTTTATGAAAACAAAACTATTCCATCATTGGTAATCACAAATTACGAAGTAAATGATAAAGATCTGTTAGAAAAAACTTTTTCAAAAAAAGAGAATAAAGAAATAATAATTAAATTAGCTAAATCTAGAAATGAAGTTAGCGTTTCTAATTTAGCAACAAAAAATGCTAAACAAGCTTTGACTCAAAAGTTAATTCAATCAGATACAAATAATAATCTCATTGAAAAACTGTCAACTAAATTCAAATTGAATAATAACATCGATTTAATCGAAGTTTATGATAACAGTCATATTCAAGGAACAGATTCTATCGGGGCGCTGATTTGTTTCAGTAATGATGGGTTCATTAAGAAAAGATATAGAAAATTTAATATTAAAAATGAAACTATAAAAGATGATGATTATGGTATGATGAAAGAAGTTTTATTTAGAAGGTTCTCGAAAGCAATAAAGGAAAAGGCTGGGTCATTATCACTTCCTGATTTAATTTTAATTGATGGCGGAAAAGGACAATACTCAGTGAGTAGAGAAGTGATCAATGAACTTGGTTTACATGATTTACCTATAATCGCTGTAGCAAAGGGCAAAAGAAGAAACGCGGGGGAAGAAAAAATTTATCATGAAAATAAAGAATATATTTTAAATAAAAATGATCCTCTTTTATTTTTCATTCAAAGACTAAGAGATGAGGCTCATAGGTTTGCAATAAGCACTCATAGAGCAAAGAGAAAGAAAAATTTGAGCAAATCTCTTTTAGATCAAATACAAGGAATTGGAAAACAAAGAAAAAGGGCTTTACTGAATCATTTTGGTTCAGCTAGAGCAGTTGAGTCAGCAAGTCTGGAAGATTTAAAATCTATCGAAGGAATTGAAGACAATATAGCTAATAAAATATATAATTATTTTCACGAATAAACTATGAAACTAAAAATACCAAATATACTCACAATAGGGCGAATAATTATTGTTCCGATTTTTGTATTAACATTTTTTATTCCAGGTTTTTTTGGTGATTTAATTCCTTTTTTCTTATTTGCCTTTGCTAGTTTTACAGATTATCTTGATGGACTTCTTGCTAGAATGCTTAAAGAAGAGTCAAAACTGGGAGAACTCTTAGATCCTATAGCAGATAAAATTCTAGTAGCGGCAGCTCTAATTTTACTCGTTATGAATGGAACAATAAAAAATTATGAGGTGATTGCTGCTATAATTATACTTACTAGAGAAATTTTGATATCTGGCTTAAGAGAATTTTTAGCAAAAGGTAAGGTTATCATGAGTGTGACTAGTTTATCAAAGTTAAAAACGTTTATTCAAATGATTTCTATTGCAATCCTTTTAACAGGAGACAGTGGAAATAAAATTATAAATTTTCAAGATTATAATGCTCAAACTATAGGAATTATTCTTTTGTGGCTTTCAGCTTTTTTGACACTATACACTGGTTATGATTATTTAAGAAAAGGGATTGATCATGCGATCAATCAAGACAATAAAGATATTTAATGCCATTAACAGAGAAAAATATAAGAGAAAAAGAATTCCACAATAAATTACATTCAAAGTCTAAAGGAAGATTTGAAAACTTTATTTATAAATCAATAATTAATGCGTGGGATGATTTTTTTGATTTTTTAAGTCTTAATGTTAAAGACTTGGAAGTTTTAGACTATGGATGTGGCGTAGGACCAGTAATAAAAAAAATAGTCAAATTTAATCCCAAAAAAATTACTGGTGTTGATATTTCAGAAATTTCAATCTCTAAAGCTAAAGAAAACCTTAAAGACTCAAATTTTAAAATAGATCTCTTTGTTGACAATTGTGAAAAAACTAAATTTAATGATAGTAAATTTGATTTAGTCTATGGTTTAGGTATATTACATCATTTAGATATTTCCAAATGTGTTTTGGAAATATCCAGAATTTTAAAACCTGGCGGAAAAATACTATTTATTGAACCATTAGGAACAAATCCTCTCATAAATCTTTATAGAGCTCTAACACCTGGCTCTAGATCTAAAGATGAACATCCGTTAATTTCAAAAGATTTTGACATTATTAAAACAAAATTTAATCAAATAAATTTGAAATATTATGGTCTCTCTACACTAATTTTTTTTCCTTTTTATAGTTCATCAAAAAAATCATTTATTTTTAAAAAGCTAATAAAACTAGATCAAATACTTTTTAAAATAAAATTTTTTAGATTTTTTGCTTGGTCTGTACTTATAACTGCAAAAAAAAATTAAGCAGCAGTTTTTTTTCTAACTAAATTTTGGTAGGACTCATTAAGACTCTTTATTAAATCACAAACGTTAAAACTAAATTCAGATATTTGTGATACAGGCGTTATTTCAGCTGCGGTCCCGGTTAAAAAACAACCTACGAAATCTTTCATCTCCTCAGGTTTGATTTTTCTCTCAACAACCTTAATTCCTTTTAGTTTAGCGATTTTAATTACTTCCCTTCGAGTAATTCCATCTAAAAATGAATCAGGAATTGGAGTGTGTAATTCTCCAGTTTTATTTTTAAAAAAAATGTTAGCTCCTGTTGCTTCAGCTATATTGCCCTCATGATCAAGCATTAATGAGTCGGTAAAACCTTTTGCCTCAGCTTCATGTTTAGATAAAGTACAAATCATATAAAGCCCTGCTGCTTTGGTATCCCATGGAATCGTATTAGGAGCTGGCCTTCTCCAGCTCGAAATATTTAATCTTATACCGTTTAATTTAAGTTTTGGATCAAAATATGACCCCCACTCCCAAGTTGCTATTGCAACGTGTATCTTATTTTTTTGAGCTGATATGGCCATCATTTCACTACCGCGCCAAATTAATGGTCTGACATATCCGTTTTGTACTTTTTGAATGTTTACTATAGCTTTACACGCTTCATTAATTTCATTCTCAGAGTAAGGAACTTTAATGCCCATTCTTTTAGCAGAATAAAAAAGTCTTTGGGTGTGATCTTCCAGTTTAAAGATATCTCCCTCATAAACCCTCTCTCCTTCAAATACACAGCTGGCATAATGCAATCCATGATTAAGAATATGGATGTTTGCATCTGCCCAATCAACAGTTTTACCGTTAAACCAAATTTTTCCTGATCGTTTATCGTAAGGTATGCTTTCCATTTATTTCAAATATATAGATTTTTTATTTATAAAAAAGTATATATATCATCATGATAAGTCAATATAACTTACCATTATGAAAGATTTACTTTACCTAAAAGATGAACAAATTAAAGAGTTTATTGAACTACTTTACTACGCTTATAGAGAAACATTTTCTGATCCAAAAGAAGTATTATCAAAAAAATTTTTTGGTCCAGCCCATTTAAGAGCATTAAATCTTATTGAGAGAAATCCTGGTATTAATTTGGGTGAATTAATTTTTAGACTTAAAGTAACAAAACAAAGTTTAAATAGAGTATTACGAGATTTGATAAAGTCAAAAATGATTAAACAAATTCAAGATGAAACGGACACAAGAAAGAAAAATTTATTTTTAGATAAAGAAGGTAAGACATTTTTTGATATAGTTTATAATACTCAAAAAAAAAGAATTTTTAATGCCCTAAAAAACTCAAGTTCTGACTCGGTTATAAAATTTAAAGACGTTTTAAAAAAAATTATAAATGGAAAATAAAAACAATCATATTCTGGTAGTTGACGATGATGACCGAATCCGTAGTTTATTAAAAGATTACTTGTCTGAAAATAATTATATTGTTTCAACAGCAGAAAATGCAAGCCAGGCAAAAGAAAGGTTGGATTGTATTAAATTTGATATCATTATCTTAGATGTGATGATGCCGGGTCAAAGTGGATACGAGCTAACAAAAGAAATAAAGAAACAAATTAAAGTTCCTATAATTTTACTCACTGCTAAAGGCGAAGTTGAGAATAGAATAAAAGGCTTAGAAATAGGGGCAGATGATTATATTGGTAAACCTTTTGAGCCAAAAGAATTACTCTTAAGAATTAGAAATATTATTAATAAAAATAATAAAATTGACTTAAAATCAAAATACAAAGTAGGAACTGCAGAAATTGATTTAAATAAATTTATAATTAACTTGAACGGCACTTCAAAAAAAATAAATAATTCTGAAAAAAAGGTTTTAATTGAAATGTTAGCAAATCCAGGGACTATTTACTCTAGGGAAGAAATAGGTAAAATCTCAGGAATAATTCAAGAGAGATCAATTGATGTTATGATTACTAGGTTGCGACAAAAATTAGAAGTTAATCCTAAAAACCCAAAATACCTTCAAACAATAAGGGGCTCTGGTTATGTTCTCTGGATTGAATAATTTTATAAAATATATTTTACCAAAGAGACTTTTTTATAGAGCTTTATTAATTGTCGCGGCCCCCACTATCATTTTGCAAATTATAATAACAATTGTATTTTATGATAGTGTATGGATTAAAGCTAATAAAAATATCACTAGATCCCTTGTCGCTCAATTAAAAGCAATCGAAGAAGTTTATAAAAATGATAATACAAATTTAGATTTTTTTACTGATAGTTATAAAAATAACTTTAACTTTGAAATTGGTATAAACCAAGAAACTTTTCCAAAAAGTAGTGGGGAAAGAAGATTTAGTCCAATGGATAGGTCGTTAAGAAGAGAATTAAAGTCTACTTTTGGTAACAATAATTACTGGTTCAGTACTTCAAAATTCAAAAATGCGGTAGAAATTAAAATAAGATCTGGAAATAACGTTATTGAATTTTTAGTCCCTAAAGATATGGTATCAACCTCCTCTGTTAGACTTTTTGTTTTGTGGACGACATTACCCTCCTTGGTTTTAATAATCATCGCTTTAATTTTTTTAAAAAATCAAACTAAACCACTTGTAAAATTAGCGAAAGCAGCTGAAAGATTTGGGAAAGGTGATTATGTTAACGACTTTCGAGCTTCAGGATCTCTAGAAATTAGAAAAGCTGCATTTGAATTTGATCGTATGGCAAAAAGAATAAATCGTCACCTTAATCAAAGAGCTGAAATGTTATCTGGTATAAGCCATGATTTAAGGACACCATTAACACGCCTAAAATTACAACTTGCTATGTTAAAACAAAAAGAAATTTCGAACAAAATGTCGAATGATATTGATGAAATGGAAAAAATGCTTAATGACTATTTACAATTTGCAAAAAATCAGGTGCAGGAAAATACCTCTTTAATTGATCTTAACAAACTTTTGAAATCTATAAAAAACAAAATAGATAATGAGAACTTAATTTTAATTGAGAATGACATAGCGGTTGAATTAAAAGGAAGACCTATAGCTTTAAAGAGGTCATTTGAAAATATAATACAAAACGGTTTAGCTTATGGAGAAAAAATATATATACATATTCAAAAAGGGAATAATAGAGCTTTAGTTATATTTGAAGATGACGGTCCTGGTATTCCTGAAGATCAATACAAAAACGTTTTTAAACCTTTTTTTAGATTGGATAAAAGCAGGAGTTTAAATCAATCTGGTGTGGGATTGGGCCTAGCGATAGCAGAAGATGTTATAAACTCTCACGGAGGGAATATTCAATTAAGTCAAAGTAAACATAACGGATTACAGGTTAAGATCTCTTTGCCTTTTTAGTTTTTTTATTTTTTATCAAACGCTGAATAATTTCATCTTGTTTTTGAACAATTTTTTTTAGCACTTCAAATTCTTCTCTAGATACAAGTTCAAGTTTATTAATTAACTTATTTTTTTTAAATTTAAAATCAGTAGATATTTCATCTTTAATATCTTTTGTATTTAAAATACCATTTTCAATTAAGCTAGATAATGATTTTAAAATTTTTTCAGAATTACTCATAATTTATCTTATTTGATGAACATCTTAATTTCAAATATGATATAAGAACTCATGTACACCCATATTTTAGACCCTGTTTTAATAGATTTTGGGGTTATAGCTATCAGATGGTATTCGTTGGCATACATAATTGGAATAATTCTTGGTTGGTGGCTGGGAAAAAAAATATTAACTCTCGTTCTAGAAAAGACCAATCTTAATTTTAATGTAAAAGAATTCGATGATTTAATTTCATATTTAATAATTTCTATAATTATTGGAGGTAGATTTGGCTATATAATTTTTTATAACTTGTCATATTATATTTCAAATCCACTCGATATTATTAAAATTTGGGAAGGAGGCATGTCTTTTCATGGCGCTCTTATAGGAATAATATTTGGAACATATTTATTCTCTTTAAAAAAAAATGTACCAACTTTTTTTCTACTTGATATCATCGCATGTGTATCGCCTATCGGAATATTTTTAGGACGTATAGCTAATTTTATCAATGGTGAACTAGTTGGCAAAGTTACAAACGTATCATGGGGTGTAATTTTTCCAGCAATAGATAATTTACCAAGGCACCCTTCTCAATTATATGAGGCAATACTTGAAGGTTTTGTTTTATTTATTTTGTTGAATTCCATTATTTTTACTCAAAAATATAAAATTGGTAAGTGCTCATGTTTGTTTTTAATTTTTTATGGAATTTTTAGAATTATATCGGAAATTTTTAGAGCTCCAGATGTTCAGTTAGGTTATTTTTTTAATTTTTTAAGCATGGGTACAATATTAAGTTCGTTTATGATTTTATCTGGTTTTATTATTTTAAATATTCTACAAAAAAAAGATGAAACCTAATTTAAAGTTTTTTAAAAAGTCAAAAAAGCTGACAGTGGATAGATTCATAAATAATGTATTGTATGACAATAAATTTGGGTATTATTCGTCTCAATTTCCATTTGGAGAGAGAGGTGACTTTGTTACTTCGCCAAAAATTTCTTACTTATTCTCTGAAATGATTGCTATTTGGATTATAACTTCTTGGGAATTATTTGGAAAACCAAAAAATTTTAATATTGTTGAGCTAGGTCCTGGAGACGGAAGTTTAACAAATGTTCTGCTTAGATCATTTAAAAAATTCCCAGAATTCAATTTAAAAAAAAGAATTTTTTTATACGAGAAAAGTTCTTATTTAAAAAAAATTCAAAAAAAAAATATTTCTGATAAAAATGTAAAATGGATAAATAATTTTAAATCTATTAAGAAAGGACCTGTAATATTTTTTGGTAATGAGTTTTTTGACGCTATACCGTTAAAGCAATTTAAGAAAGTTAAAAACACATTTTTTGAAAAAAATTATTCTTTAGATAAAAATTACAAAATAAAAGAAACTTTTGAAAAAGCTTATTCCAACGACATCAAGGAAATTAAATCCTATAAATCTTTACAAAAATTAAAATTTATCGAATTTCCCAAGTTTGGTCTCGAAGAATTAAAAAAAATTATTTATAAAATTTCAAAGTTAAAAGGATGCATTTTACTGATAGATTATGGATATTTGAAACCCAACAATCAAAATACGATACAGTCAGTTATGAAACATAAAAAAAATCATTTTTTAAATAATTTAGGTAAAGCAGATATTACCGCGCATGTTAATTTTACGCTTCTTAATGAATTTTTTAAAAAAAATGGTCTAAAAATTAAAAATGTAATTACCCAAAGGGAATTTTTAAAAAATATGGGAATTTTAGAAAGAGCTAAAATTATTGCAAAAAAAATGAAGTTTAGGGAACAGGCCGACCTTTATTTTAGAATTAAGCGACTGTTAAGCCCAAGTTCTATGGGTGATTTATTTAAAGTAATCTTGGCTTTTAATTTCAATCATAATAATTTTATAGGATTTAAGTAATGTTTTACTCAAAAAAACTAAAAAAATTGAAAAAAATAAATCATTGCTTTTTCTCTAGAAAAAATGGGTTTTCAAAAGGTGTTTATAAAAGTTTAAATTGCGGTAAAGGCTCAAAAGACAATAAAAAAAATATTCATAAAAACTTAAATTTTGTTGCAAGGATTATGGGCGTTGAGAGAAATAAATTAATATTAATGCACCAAACTCATAGTAATAAGGTAGTAGAAATTAAAAAAAAAAATTATAGGAAAAAAATTATTGCTGATGCAATGATAACTAAAATGAAAGGTGTTGCGCTTGGGGTTTTAACAGCCGATTGTGTGCCAGTTATTTTATATGATATTAAAAATGAAATTATTGGCTGTATTCATGCTGGATGGAAAGGCGCTTATTTAGACATCATAAAAAAAACAATTTTAAAAATAAAAAAAATAAATTCCAACAATAAAATTTATGCGTGTGTTGGACCTTGTATTGGTAAAAAAAACTATGAAGTAGATTTAAAATTTTACAAAAAATTTGTAGGGAAGTCTCTTAAAAATAAAAAATATTTTTACTCAAAAACTATTCATAAAAAACTATTTAATATCAGGGGTTATATAACAGACAAACTCCAAGAATTTAATGTAAAAATCGATCAAGTGAATCGGGACACCTTTGCCGAAAAAAGTAATTTTTATAGTTACAGAAGATCGAGTAAATTAAAAGAAAATGATTACGGAAGATGTATTTCTACGATTTATAAGGTTTAACTTTATTAATTTGAAAAGATATAGAAATAGGGTATAAATAAATACATTTCATGAAAATTCTATCTGGAACAAGCAATTTAAAATTAAGTAAACTAATTGCTAAAAACTTAAAATTAAAGTTAATCAACACAAACATCAGAAGATTTGCTGATGGAGAAATTTATATAGAAATAAACGAGAACATAAGAGGGAACAGCGTCTTTGTGGTTCAATCTACTTCCAACCCAGCAAATGATAATTTAATGGAATTGCTTTTAGTGATAGATGCTTTAAAAAGATCTTCTGCTAAAACTATTACTGCAGTTATTCCTTATTTTGGATACGCAAGACAGGATAGAAAAGTTGCGCCTAGAACATCAATATCTGCTAAAGTTGTTGCAAACTTATTAACGAATGCTGGCGCAAACAGAATTGTAACGGTTGATCTGCACGCAGGACAAATTCAAGGATTCTTTGATATGCCGGTAGATAACTTATTTACAACCCCATTGTTTTCAAAGTTTATAAAAAAAAAAATCACTTCAAAAAATTTGATTTGTGTCTCACCTGATATGGGTGGCGTTGCTAGAACCAGAGCTTTAGCAACAAGACTAAAAGCCGATCTTGCAATTATAGATAAGAGGAGACCAGCTCCTGGTAAATCTGAAGTTATGAATATTATTGGAGATGTAAAAAATAAAACTTGTATTATTGTTGATGACATAATTGATAGTGGTGGAACAATCATAAATGCTGTTGATGCTTTGAAAAAAAAAGGAGCTAAAGAAGTTTTTGTTTTTATTACTCATGCGGTCTTGAGTGGTGAAGCTGCCAAAAAAATTAAAAATTCTAAAATTAAAAAATTAATTATTACTGACACCATCGATAATTCTCATAAGATTAAAAATAACAATAAAATTGAGGTGTTATCTATCTCCTCTTTGATGTCCGAGGCAATAAAAAGAATAGCTAATTCAAATTCAGTATCAGATTTATTTAATTAAAGCTTGTTTTGGTGCTAATCTTGGGTTATATACCCACTTCAATAAATTATGAATAATTTAAAGGCAATAAAAAGAGAGAGCACCTCTTCAGGAACAAATAATAAATTAAGAGCTGAAGGATTAATACCTGCTATATTATATGGTGGTAAGGATGCTAATCGAAATATTTCAGTTCAGAAAAAAGATTTAAAAAATCTAGTCAATTCAGATACATTTCTTTCAAGAGTCTTAGAATTAGATATTGACGGGAAAAAAGAAAAGGTAATTCCAAGAGATATTGCTTTTAATGTGGTTTCTGATGAACCTATTCATATTGATTTTATGAGAATAGTTGCTGGTAAAAAAATTATCTTAGAAATACCTGTTAAATTTATTAATCATCCTGACTCGCCGGGATTGAAAAGAGGTGGGGTATTAAATATTGTGAGAAGAAAAGTTGAATTAAAGTGTCCGGGTGAGAATATACCTAATGAAATCATAGTTGATCTAACTGGTATGGACATTGGCACGAGTATTAAGATTTCTTCAGTTAAATTAGAGCAAAATGTTGTTCCAACTATTATAGATCGCGATTTCGTTATTGCGACAGTTGCTTCACCAACTGTAATGAAAGAACCTGAAAAACCATCTGAGGGAGAAGCCGGAGCCGAAGGTGCCGACGGAGAAACTCCTGCTGAGGGTGTGGAAGCAGGTTCTAAGGACGCTGATGGAACTAAAAAAGATGATAAGTCTAAAGAAAGCGCTGATAAAAAACCTGACGAAAAAAAACAAGCTGAAAAGAAACCTGCTGAAAAGAAATAATTAATATGCTTTTACTCGTCGGATTAGGAAACCCTGGATCCAACTACACTAATACTAGGCACAATATTGGTTTTAAAATTATCGACGCTATTAACGCTCACTTTAAACTTTCAAAACAAAAACCAAAATTCAAAGGTTTACTAACTACAGGCAATATAGAAGAAGAAAAAATTTACGCCATTAAACCTTTAACTTTTATGAATAATTCTGGAACAGCTATCAAGGAATTAATTGATTATTTTAAAATTGATGCAAAGGATGTTTTTGTTTTTCATGATGACATGGATATTGATTTTGGAAAAATAAAAGCAAAATTTGGGGGAAGTAGTGCAGGTCATAATGGTATCGAGTCTATAGACAAATTTATAGGTAAAGATTATTCGAGAGTTCGAATAGGTATTGGACACCCGAAACAAAAGAAAAAAGTCAACAGTCATGTATTGGAAGATTTTAAAGATGATGAAGAAGAAAAAATAAATGAGATAACAAAAAATATTGTCAATCAATTGCCAACATTAATAAAAAAAAAAATTGACCTATTTTCAAGCAAAGTAAATCAAGACCTTAATGGGATTTAAATGTGGAATAGTTGGACTTCCAAATGTAGGGAAGTCTACTTTGTTTAATGCTTTAACAGCCTCAAAAAACGCAGAAGCAGCTAACTTTCCTTTTTGTACTATTGATCCAAATATTGGAATTGTAGATGTTATTGATGAAAGATTAGATCAATTAACCAAATTATCAAATTCCAAAAAAAAGATTTATACCAATATTACTTTTGTAGATATTGCAGGATTAGTAAAAGGAGCATCGAAAGGAGAAGGATTAGGTAATAAATTTCTATCGCATATAAGGGAAGTTGATGCAATCATTCATTTAGTAAGATGTTTTGACTCAGATAAGATTACTCATGTTAATTCAAAAATTAATCCAGTTGACGACCTTGAAACAATTAAAACAGAAATAATACTCTCTGATTTAGAAATTATTCAAAAAAAGCTTGAAAAAGGTAAAAAAAAATTGCTTCAAGATAAAGAAGTTAAAATACTAGAGGAAAAATTAAATCAGTTGAATGAAGGTAAAGAGGTAGTTGTTAATAATGAATTTGAGAAAAATTTTTTATCTACTTTAGGATTATTAAGTATAAAACCAAAAATTATAGTGTGTAATGTGGATGAGGAAAGTTTGGTAAAAGGAAATGCTTTTACCGAAAGCGTAAAAAAGACTTACTCAAATGAAAAAATTGTAAGCATATGTGCAGATATTGAAGATCAGATAATGGATTTAAATAATAATGAAAGAGAAACTTTCATGAAAGAAATAGGTTTAAGTAAAACTGGCCTAAACCAATTAATTAAAGAAGGATATGATCTTTTAAATCTTGATACATTTTTTACCTCAGGACCAGAAGAGAGTAGAGCTTGGACAATAAGAAAAAATACTTTAGCACCAAAAGCGGCTAGCGTTATTCATACTGATTTTGAAAAAAATTTTATTAGGGCAGAAGCTGTAACATGTGAAGACTTTATCAAATATGGTAGTGCTGAAAAATGCAAGGAAAATGGAAAATTAAGAATTGAAGGTAAAGATTATATTGTTAAAGATGGTGACGTGTTACACTTCCGTGTCAACCCTTGACCAAATTTTCTTCATACTTAAGTAAACTAAAGTTGTTAAGAGAATTAAATAAATAATTACTTTTACTCCTGTTCTGTGTCTTTCTTCTAATTCAGGTTCAGCTGCCCAAGTTAGAAATGTTGTTACATCTCTGGACATTTGTTCTACAGTAGCTTGAGTTCCGTCAGAATATTCTACAATATCTTCAGTTAGTGGTGAGGCCATTTTGATTTTATTTCCAATCATATATTTGTTGTAATATACTCCATCATCCAGCGATATACCTTCGGGTGGATCCTCATATCCCATTAAGACTGAATAAATATAATTTGAACCTCCTGGTCTTGCTTTAACTAACACTGACATATCGGGAGGATAGGCTCCACCATTTGCAGCAATAGAAGCTTTTACATTTGGATATGGACTTTTAAATTTATCCGCTGGTCTTCCAGTTCTTGTAAACATTTCGCCCTGTTCATCTGGACCGTCAATAATTTCTACGCTAGCGGCAATAGCTTTAACTTCTTGCTCAGAAAATTCAGGGCCACCTGGTTCACCAAGATTTCTATAGCTTAAATATTGCATCGAATGGCAAGAAGAGCAGACTTCTTTATAAACCTGAAATCCTCTTTGTAGCGATGCTCTGTCAAATTTGCCAGTTATGCCTTTAAAGCTCCAATCAACTTTTAAGGGTTCAGCCTCCCCTCCGGCGCTATGCAGTTTAGCTGTAAAAGCTAATAATAAAGTGGCAATAAATAAAAGATTTTTTATATTAGATCTTTTCATTATCCTTCCTAGCGAGTGACGGATCTGCACCACCACTTAGTACTGGCTCTGAGATACTCATAGGAATTGGGTCTGTTTTTTCTAACAATCCGACTACAGGCATCACAATGATAAAGTGAGCAAAATAATAAATAGTTCCTACTCTAGCTAAAACTAAATAGATTCCCTCAGCAGGCATTGCTCCCATATAGCCAAGCATTAAAACATCTAAAACAAATATCCAATAAAATTGTCTGTAGATTGGTCTAAAAACTGCTGACCTAACTTTAGATGTATCTA
>Ga0233444_10004703_pt1 | contig 12955 bp, 7 predicted proteins | sample SI_124_October20_6_FD_182792 | JGI IMG/M metagenome (GOLD analysis project Ga0233444, IMG submission 182792) | Seawater microbial communities from Saanich Inlet, British Columbia, Canada - SI_124_October2016_10_MG | ecosystem: Environmental > Aquatic > Marine > Inlet | place: Canada: British...
ACTAAACACGCGTTTAGAGATGAATCTAAAATGTCTTTATTTAACTTAACAAAAATATATCAGCAAATAGATTACAACGAAGAAGCATCATCTGCCGCTGTTGTAACTGCTGGAAGTTTCCAATGGGAAAATGGTATCATAGATACTAGAGTGGTTTTTTCACCTAATAAAAACGGTAGATTTCTTATAACATGGGTGCCACCAACAAATTTACAAAACAGATTTATAATTAAAAATGGTATTAAATATCCAGGCAATGAGCATATGGGTGCTTTTGGTTGTGATAGTTACGATATATCAGGAACAGTAGATGGTAGAGGTTCTAAAGGAGCTTTAAGTGGTTTAACTAAATTCAGCATGGAAGATGCTCCTGTTGATCATTTTTTCTTAGAGTATATCGCTCGCCCACAAACTGCTGAGTTATTTTTTGAAGATGTATTAATGGCTTGCGTTTTTTATGGTATGCCAATATTAGCAGAGAATAATAAACCTAGATTATTATATCATTTTAGAAGAAGAGGTTATAGAGGTTTTAGTATGAATAGACCAGACAAAGTCTATGCTAAACTATCATTAACAGAGAGAGAGATTGGTGGAATACCTAACTCTAGTCAAGATATAATACAAGCGCACGCTGCTGCTATCGAAACATATATAGAAAATGCTGTAGGATTTGATGGTGATAGTTATGGAGATATGTATTTTCAAAGAACACTTGAAGACTGGGCTAATTTTGATATAAACAGAAGAACAAAATATGATGCATCTATAAGTTCTGGACTTGCTATTATGGCTTGTAATAAAAATAGATATGCTCCAGTTAATAGAACCATAAGAAAAACTATAGACCTTGGGATAAAAAGATATAACAACAAAGGTACATTATCAAAAATAATTAAGTAAATGAATATATACACAAATCCAAACAGTTCTTTTCCTAGCCAAGTTGTGCCGGACGAAGTAAAAAACTCGTTGAAATATGGAGAGCAAGTTGCTCAAGCTATTGAAAGCGAATGGTGGAGACAAGGAGGTAACGGAACTAGATTTGCTACATCATATAATAGATTTCATAGTTTAAGATTATACGCAAGAGGTGAACAACCTGTGCAAAAATACAAAGACGAGTTAGCTATTAATGGTGACATGTCTTATCTTAATTTAGACTGGAAACCAGTACCTGTATTATCTAAGTTTGTAGATATCGTAGTTAACGGTATGACAAATAAAGTTTTTGAAATAAAAGCTAGTGCTCAAGATCCAATATCATTAAAGAAAAGAACAGACTACGCTACAGCTATATATGAAGATATGTTAGCTAAACCTTATTTAGAAGAATTAAAAACAAAGTTAGGTTTAGATTTATATCAAAGTCCTAACCCTGCAGGTTTACCAGAAAATGAAGAAGAGTTAGATATGCACATGCAACTAACTTATAAGCATGCTGTAGAACTAGCTGAAGAAGAAGTTATAGATAATATATTAGCTAAAAATAAATTTACTAATATAAAGAAAAGATTTAATTATGATTTAGTGACATTAGGTATTGGTGCAGTAAAAACAAACTGGAACAAAGCTAATGGTATTACAATTGATTATGTTGATCCTGCAAGATTAATATTTTCTTATACAGAAGATCCAAATTTTGAAGATATATATTATGTAGGAGAAGTTAAGTCATTAACTATTGGTGAAATAGCTAAAGAGTTTCCTGATCTTACAGAAAGTGAATTAGATAAAATATCTAAACAAACAGGTAACAGAGATACTTTATACGGTTGGTCTACTTACGATCCTAATACTATACAGGTTTTATATTTTGAATATAAAACATACAATAGCCAAGTATTTAAAATAAAAGAAACAGATCAAGGTTTAGAAAAATCATTAGTAAAAGATGATAATTTTAATCCACCAGAGTCTGATACGTTTTCTAAAGTATCAAGAAAAATAGAAGTATTATACAAAGGAGCTAAGGTAATTGGTAATAATCAATTACTAAGATGGGAACTTGCTGAAAATATGACAAGACCTTTTGCTGATACTACAAAAGTAGAAATGAGTTATGCTATTGTAGCGCCAAGAATGTACCAAGGAAGAATTGAATCTATTGTTAGTAAAACTACTGGTTTTGCCGATATGATTCAATTAACACATTTAAAGCTACAACAAGTTATGTCTAGAATAGTACCAGATGGTGTATTTTTAGATATGGATGGTTTAGCAGAGGTTGATTTAGGTAATGGTACAAATTATAATCCAGCAGAAGCACTTAACATGTATTTCCAAACTGGTAGTATTGTTGGTAGATCACTCACACAAGAAGGTTCACTTAACCAAGGTAAAGTACCTATTCAAGAATTAACTAGCTCTAGTGGTCAAGGTAAAATACAAAGTTTAATACAAACTTATCAGTATTATTTACAAATGATACGTGACGTGACCGGACTTAATGAAGCTCGTGATGGTAGTGATACAGACAAGAACAGTTTAGTAGGTTTACAGAAGCTAGCTGCTAATGCATCTAATACTGCTACAAGACATATATTAAACTCTAGTTTATGGTTAACACTTAGAACATGTGAAAACATATCTTTAAAAGTTGCTGATTCATTAAACTATCCTTTAACTTTAAACTCTTTAAAAAGTTCTATATCTACTTACAACGTAGGTACATTACAAGAAATACAAAATTTAAACATACATGATTTTGGTATTTACTTATCATTAGAACCTGAAGAAGAAGAAAAAGCACAACTAGAGCAAAACATACAAATGGCTTTACAGCAAGGTGGTATAAACCTTGAAGACGCTATTGATATACGTCAAATTAAAAATTTAAAACTAGCTAATGATCTTTTAAAACAAAGACGTAAAAAGAAAGAAGCTAGAGAACAAGCCAACCAACAAGCTAACATACAAGCACAAGCAGCAGCTCAAGCTGATTCAGCTGAAAAAGTAGCATTATCAGAAGTACAAAAACAAGAAGCTATATCAGGTTCTAAAGTACAATATGAGCAAGCTGTAAATCAAATGGAAATACAACGTATGCAAATTGCTGCTCAAATAGAACAGCAAAAAATGGAGATCCAACACCAGTATGATATGGCTTTAAAAGGTATGGATGTTCAGGCTATGGAGAAAAAAGAAAATATGATCGAAGATCGTAAAGATAAACGTAGTAAAATGGAAGCTACACAACAAAGCGAATTAATCAGCCAAAGACAAAATGATTCTTTGCCTAAAAACTTTGAACAACCAGACATGGCATCTATGACGCCAAGTGTCTAATTATTAATTATTTAATTATATTATATTATGTCAGAAGAAACAAAAACAACTGAGCCTGTTAAACAGGAGGGTGACTTTAAAATAAAGTCAAAAACAAAAGTTAAAAAGTTTACTGAGAAAAAAGAAGAACCAGTTAAAGTAGATCTTACAAAAGATCCAAATGTAAAAGCTGAAGAACCTATTAAAGTAGATTTAACACAGAAAAAAGAAGAAACAGATGCCATTCAAATCGGAGAAACAGAGAAGGTGGATGTGGGCGAACAAACCGGAGATGGCAAAAGCGTGGACGTTGGAGGAGACAAACCAGTTGAAGAGTCCAGCCCGATTATTGAAGAAATTCAAGAGATGGGAGAAAAGCCACTACCAAAACAAGAACAAATAGTTCAATCAACTAAAATTGAATTACCAGACAATGTAGAAAAACTCATAGAGTTTATGAAAGAAACTGGTGGAACTATAGAAGATTACGCTAGACTCAACGCTGATTATTCAAACGTTGATGAAAATATTTTATTAAAAGAATATTATAAAAATACTAAACCACATCTTTCGGATGATGATCTTGCATTTGTAATGGAAGAAAATTTTTCGTTTGATACTGATTTAGATGAGGAGCGAGATATCCGCAGAAAGAAACTCGCAAAAAAAGAAGAAATTGCAAAAGCCAAAAAGCATTTAGAAGATTTAAAGGTTAAATACTACGATGAGATTAAGTTAAGACCATCGCAAAACCCAGATCAACAAAAAGCTGTAGACTTTTTCAATAGATACAACAAAGATCAAGAGTTAGCTACACAACAGCACGAAAGATTTGTTAACGACACTAAAAGTTTATTCTCTGATGATTTCAAAGGTTTTGATTTCGAAGTTGGAGAAAAGAAGTTTAGATATGGCGTGAAAGATCCTAGTTCAGTTGCAGAAAATCAATCAAACATTAACAACTTCGTCAAGAAGTTCTTAGACAATGAAGGTAATGTTAAAGATACGAAGGGTTATCATAAAGCTATGTACGCTGCTCAGAATGTAGATCGTATTGTAAAACATTTTTATGAACAAGGTAAAACCGATGGAATTAAAAACGTAATGCAAAGTTCTAAAAATCCTACACTAGATGCTCCGCGTCAAAGTGCAGGTGAAGACATATCATTAGGTGGTTTTAAAGTACGTGCTATAAACGGAGTAGATAGTTCTAAGTTGAAAATTAAAACAAGTAAATTTAACAATTAAAACTAAAAAACAATGGGAGTATTAAGTCCTCAATTTGGAAGTTTAATACCTTCACTAACTACACAAACTTTAACTAGCAATTATTTAAATTTTAATAGTGGTGGTGGGAATGACTTCGCACAACAATATCTACCGGAAATATATGAAGCAGAGGTAGAGCGTTATGGAAACAGAACGTTAAGCGGCTTCTTAAGAATGGTTGGCGCTGAAATGCCAATGATGTCTGATCAAGTAATTTGGTCTGAGCAAAATAGATTACACATAGGTTATGACAACGTAAGTTGTTCAGCTGTTGGAGCAAACGCAGGTAATAGAATAACTTTACCAGGTGGTGTTACTAACACTGTATTCGTTAACATGACTGTTGTAATTATGGATCCAGCTAATCCAGCATTCACTGTAAAAGCAATTGTAGTTGCTACAGGTGCTGCAGGTGCAGGTGGAGCAGGTGGAGCTCAAAACTTTGATGTAATACCTTACACTAGAGTTAATGTAAACGCTGGACCAGCTTTAGCTGGATTAAAAGTGTTTGTATATGGTTCTGAATTTGGAAAAGGTTCTGTTGGTCCTGCTACAGGAACTTCTGGACAATCTATCCAACCTCAGTTAACTACTTTCAGTAACAAACCAATCATCATCAGAGACAGATACGCTGTAAGTGGATCTGATACTGCTCAGATTGGATGGGTTGAAGTAGCTTCTGAAGATGGAACTTCTGGATACTTATGGTATTTAAAAGCTGAAGGTGAAACTAGATTACGTTTCGAAGATTACTTAGAAATGGCAATGATTGAAGGTGAATTAGCTAATGGCGCACAAGCAGGAACAATTTCTGGAACTGCTGGTCTTAGCTTTACTGCTGGAGCAACTGCTGGTCAAATAGGTACTGAAGGTTTATTTGCTGCTATCAACAATGGTGGTAATGTACTTTCTGGTTACGCTGGATCATTACAGGATTTTGATTCTGTATTAGAGAATTTAGATTCTCAAGGAGCAATTGAAGAAAACATGCTTTTCTTAGACAGAAAAACTGAGTTGTTATTTGACAACATGTTAGCACAACAAAACTCTTACGGAGCTGGAGGTACATCTTACGGTGTATTTGAAAACTCTGAAGATATGGCGCTTAACTTAGGTTTCTCTGGATTCAGAAGAGGTTCTTATGATTTCTACAAGACTTCATGGAAATACTTAAACGACGCGTCAACAAGAGGTGGTTCTGCTAACTTTGTTAACGGTGACAATATTGATGGTGTATTAGTTCCTGCTGGAACTTCTACAGTATACGATCAGTTACTTGGAACAAACATCAGACGTCCTTTCTTACACGTAAGATATAGAGCTTCTCAAGCAGATGACAGAAGAATGAAATCATGGTTAACTGGTTCAGTTGGCGGTGCTTCTACTTCTAACTTAGATGCAATGGAAGTAAACTTCTTATCTGAAAGATGTTTATGTGTACAAGCTAGAAATAACTTCGTATTATTTACAGCTTAATATTTATTGTAATATTTACCCTCGTAAAAACTACGGGGGTAATTATTACTCTTATATTTTTTAACTATTTAATTATATTATATCATGTCAAAAACAAAAGAAAAAGAACCTAAGGCTAAAAGCACTTGGGAAATAAAAGATAGAAACTATTTTTTAACAGGAGACAAAGAACCTTTAACATATACATTAAAATCTAGACATACGGAAAAATACCCGTTGTTATATTTTGATACAGAATCAAACACGCAAAGAGCGTTAAGATATGCTACTAATCAAAACTCACCATTTGTAGATGAGCAAAAAGGAGAAGTTACATTAAAGCATATCATGTTTAAAGATGGGTCTTTATTTGTACCTAAAGAACAACAAGCTTTACAAAAGCTTTTATCATTGTATCACCCAGATTTAAACGGTAGATACGCAGAATTAAAACCGCAAGCTATTGCTGAAGATGAGTTAGTTGATTTACAACTAGAAATCATGGCATTAAATGCTGCTAAAGATATGGATATAGAACAAGCTGAAGCAATCCTAAGAGTTGAAATAGGATCAAGCGTTTCTGATCTATCATCTAAAGAATTAAAAAGAGATATACTATTATTTGCAAAAAGAAATGCTGAACTGTTTATTAGTTTAGCTAAAGATGAAAACGTAATGCTAAGAAACTTTGGTATTAAAGCAACTGAATCAGGTATTATAAGTTTATCTCAAGATCAAAGAACCTTTGTTTATGGTTCAAACAAACGTAAATTATTTACAATACCATTTGATGAAAACCCTTACTCAGCACTAGCTGCATGGTTTAAAACAGATGAAGGAGTAGAAGTTTATAAAACTATAGAGAAAAAAATCTCTTAACCTGTAATACTAATATATAGGGCTCGTTCACTCGGGCCCATATATTATAATAAATACACTAGAATGGCAATAAACGTAGACGCTGTATATAAAACAGTCTTATTAATACTTAACCAACAACAAAGAGGATATATGACACCTGATGAGTTCAACAAAGTTGGAACTCAAGTGCAATTAAATATATTTGAAAAGTATGAAGATGATTTAAACCAACAGTATCGCATGCCACAAAATGATACTGAATACGCTAATCGCGTAAAAAATATTGAACAAAAATTACAATTTTTTCAAAGAACAGGTGCTACAGCTTACGTAGGACCTCACTTTACTTTAACGCCTACAGATATATATAGACTTGGTAGCGTTTATTATAATGGTGAAGAATTAACACAATACTCACAAAGAAACGAGATAACACAACTTCTATTATCTCCACTTACAAAACCAACAACTGATTTTCCTGTTTATTTATACGAGCAAGATTTATTATATTTGTATCCTACAACAATACAGACAGGGGTTACTATATCTTATCTTAAAACACCTGCAGATATAAACTGGGGTTATAGCGTAGGTGCTCTTGGTCAGTTTTTATATAACTCTGCTGGATCTGTTGATTTTGAACTAAGCGTTACTGAACAAACAAATGTTGTAACTAGAATATTAGCATATGCTGGAGTTATAATAAATGACCCTACTATTATACAAATAGCAGCTCAAGAAATAGCACAAGAAGAACAAAATTCAAAAATGTAAAACATGGCAAGACCTGATGGTGGATTAATCCAAGAAACAAACTTACAATATTACGCGGGCGCGCAGATTATATATACTTCAGTTGCTGCAACTACTGTTTATACATTTACCTTTAACACTCAATTAGTTTTAGGTAGCACCACAAGTTGGGCGCCAACAGACCCTAGTTTTGGTTTAAATAATTTTAAAATATATACTAGTCCTAATGGTATAAACAACTGGACAGAATATTTAACAACATATACTTTAGTTAATAACTCTAATGGTAGTACAATAACTTTAGGTAATGGCCAAAACATAGGTACTTATGTAAAAGTGCAATTAAAAGCAGGTGCTGTAGCTAATAACTACGGTGGTTATGAATACACTAAATTAAAAGACATTATAAATAATTTCATGGTTGCTTATGTTGGTCAAGACAAACTTATACCAAACGTAAGAAGAAGTGATGTTATATTTCACGCTAAAAGAGGTTTATCTGAATTTAGCTTTGATACATTAAAAAGTATTAAGTCACAAGAACTTACTGTTCCACCAAGCTTATCTGTAGTTATACCACAAGACTATGTTAACTATGTTAAATTGTCTTGGGTAGATGGTTTAGGTGTTAAGCATACTATATATCCTACACAACTAACTAGTAGTCCTTCAAATGCGCCAATACAAGATCAAGCTGGTAACATAGTACAAGATAACTTTGAAGAAAATATAGATGGTACATCTGTAATAAATGAAAGATGGCAAGCAAACGATCCTAGTAGAATAACTGGTTTATGGCCAGCTAACACAAACAACCCTACAGTATATATGTATGATTGGTGGGGAGAATCTACTTGGGGTTTTGGTGGTTTTTACGGACAAAGATACGGAGGCGATCCTGTTAACATGCAAGTTAACGGATGGTTTAATATTGACCCAACTATGGGTACATTTAATTTTTCTAGTGATTTAGCAAATAAATTAATAATGCTAGAATACATCTCTGATGGTTTAGCTTATGACTTAGATACTAAAGTTCCTAAGATGGCAGAGGATGCAATGTACGCTCATCTAAACCACGCTATATTATCTACTAGAGCAAACACTCAAGAGTATATTGTACAAAGATATAAACAAGAAAGATTTGCTAAATTAAGAAACGCTAAAATTAGATTATCTAACATTAAGCTAGATGAAATAGTACAAGTTATGCGTAATAAATCTAAATGGATTAAACACTAATACATGGCAGAAATTAAAAATACCTTTTTAAAAGGTAAAATGAATCAAGATCTTGACTCTCGATTATTGCCTAACGGTGAATATAGAGAAGCTATAAACTTAATGATTAGTAGATCAGAAGGATCAACTGTTGGTGAGTTTGAAAATGTATTAGGTAATACTGTTATAAGAGAAATTGATGGTAATGAATCTGTTGTTATAGGTCATTTTATAGATGAAACAAATAACATAGCTTATTTTCTTTGGACTGACTTTGATAGTCCATCAGGCGCTAGAGCCACAAACTCTAATAATTGCGGCATAACACAAATAAGTTTAAACGCTCCTTATACACCTGAGATATTAGTAGAAGGCTGGTTTTTAAATTTTAATAAATCATTTCCAGTTACAGGTATTAACATAGTAGAAGATTTATTATTTTGGACTGACAATAATAATCAACCTAGAAAAATAAACGTAAAGCTAGCGCAAAACACTGGTCATTATACTAATGAAGATCAAATATCAGTAGCTAAATACGCACCATGCGAACCTGTTATTGTTTTAGACAGGTACAATACTATTATAAGCGGCACGGTTTCTAATAGCGCTATTGTTAACATAAGTGGAAATACTAGTAACGTAAAAATTGGAGATATAGTAAGTGAATTTGAAACAATTACTATTCCTACTGAAATTACAGAAAAAAGATTTGTTGTAGCTATAAATAGCTCAACACAAGTTACGTTAAACAAAGCAATAACAACTACAACTTCAAATTTAAAAATTGTATTTGAAAGACCTACAATGACTAACAAAGCGCAAGAGCAAAATGCTAATGGCGCTACAGCATCAATTACTTCTATAGCTGGTAGTGGTTTAACAGCTGATTATATTTTTAATACTGGTTTTGATCAAGTGCTACCTGAAATTGGTATGATAGTTACAGGGCCTAATTCTACCGTTGCAGATAATATAACTATAACGTCTGTTGTTGCTGATTATGCGCCTTCGCCTGCTTCAGGTGATGATAATTATCCTTTAGCTTATAATAAAATAACTTTAAGATTTTCTAAAGATGTATCTGCCGCTCCATATTCTTGGGTAGGAGGTAATTCTATAACTATAGGTGTTAATCAATTTTATGATGGCAACTGGAAAGGTGATGATGCTTTCTTAGAAGATAAGTTTGTAAGATTTAGTTATAGATTTAAATTTGAAGATAATGAGTATTCTTTGATGGCTCCATTTTCTCAACCGATGTTTATACCAAAGCAAGAAAGCGCTTTTGGTAAAGGCGAAAACTATGTTGAAAAAGACATGGACAATGCTTATAAATCTACTATATTAACTTGGTTTGAAAACTCTATAAATAACATACTAGTAAAAGTGCCTATGCCACAAACTAGTTCTGCACTTATGCAAACTAAATTACTAGTTACTGATGTTGATATTTTATACAAAGAATCAGACGCTTTAGCTGTAAAAGTTTTAGATACTGTAAAATTATCTAATTTAACTGGAACATTTGATACCATAGCTTGGCATGATCCAGTACATGGTATTAGCTCTACAAGTTATTTAAGTTATGATTACACTTCAAACAAACCATACAAAACATTACCACAAGGACAAACAACTAGAGTGTATGATAAAGTACCAATAAAAGCTTTAGCTCAAGAGTTAATAGGTAACAGAGTTGTTTATGGTAACTATGTTGATAAGCATACACCGCCAAAATCAATAGCTTATAACGCTAGCATACAAGATAAAAAATATTATTTCCACGATACAGTTCAATATCCTTATCATAATTTAAAACAAAATAGAACATACCAAGTTGGTTTTGTATTATCTGATAGATATGGTAGACAGTCAGATGTTATATTATCATCTTATGATAGTGTAGAAAATTTAGCAGGATCAACAGTTTATTCTCCTTATAGAGATTCAAGCTTAGCAACTACAGAACCAGTTATAGATTGGTTTGGTGATGCGTTAAACATTACTATAGATGAAGCTATAAATAGCACAGCTAGTACAGCAACTGGCGAGCCAGGAATATATGATGAAGCTTTAAGACCATTAGGATGGTATTCATATAAAGTTGTTGTTAAACAACAAGAGCAAGAGTATTATAATGTTTATTTGCCAGGTTTTGTAAACGGCGCTCCGGTTAGATCTGCAGAAGATGTTAACGCAGTTGCTTATATGTCATTACTTAGTGATAATATAAATAAAGTTCCTAGAGATTTAAAAGAAGTAGGTCCTACTGATTTAGAATACAGTAGCTCTGAAGTTTTATACATAAGAGTTAATAATCCAAACATGTTAACTATAGGTACAAACGCTAGTTTAGTTCCTTGGAATCAACAATATTATCCTGGTCTTAAAAAACAAAACATATTATCTATAGCCTCGGTAAGAGATATGGAAATAGCAGCAATACCTTTTGTTGCAAATGCTCCAGAAGGAGATTATGGTCAAGTTGGATCACTTGTTACTGGTAGTAATACTACACCAGTAAGTATTGGTTCTATTCCTTGGGGTCAATGTGGTCCAGATGCTAGTCTATATAATTCTGACTTAAATCCTTTTGTAGGTAAAATAAGTACATCATCTAATGGTTTATCAAATCCTGTAGGTGCTATAATAACTGAACACAGTGTTAATAGTCCTGGTTCTGGAACAAAGGTTTTATCAATGGTACCTTTTTTAAGTGTAGCAGAAACTAAACCAGTGTATTCTTTATTAGAAATATTTTGGGAAACTTCTTTACAAGGTAAAATACAAACTTTAAATAGTTTAATAAACGCTCAAGACAATAATGTAATTGGTACAACTGTTACCTCTGCTAGTTTTGCTGAAAGCTTAGGTAATGCAAACGAAATAACTCCTTTTAATTTTATAACAGGATCAAGCGGTAATATAAACACACAATTAACAAGTGCTGTAATACTTCAAGTTGTTGATCAAACTGGTGCTGATAGAACTTCAGAAAACTTATTTACTTTAACTTATACTGGCGCTAATGGTATATATCAATTAAAAACTAATTCTTACTTTACATTTTTAGCAAGTTCTGGAGGATCACCATCAACAGATATATATACATTTACATTTAGAACTGTTTACAACCCAGGTTCAGGATCAGAAACAAGAGACACGTCTACTTTAACTGCTATTTTAACTAATGTTGTTCCAACTATAACTAGCTTTAGCAACCCAACAAACATTACAACAGCTAGTACTACTATATATCAGTTCGCTGGTTTTAACGGTACTAACTCTAGTAATACAACTGCTAACAAAACAGCACAACTTATATGGGATTTAGATCCTGCTCACGCAAATTACTTTGCTAATAGTTTATTATTTTCTATGAGTTCAACTGGATTGTTAAGTGTTACAGGCACTATAGTAGAAGGAATTACTTATAACGTAGGTGTAAGACTTAGAGATTCTGACGGTTTAACAGGTTTTAATCAAGCTGTAGCTGTTATAAGCTTTACTGTTGGTGTACAACACACACCTAAATCTATATGCGAAGGAAGAAGAGGATCTGTAGTTGCAGCATGTGGACAGAGCTATGCTACTTACTTTTTAGCGTCTGCAACAACTCCAACTTTTTCTTGGCCTATTACTGTTGGTGGAATTTTATTTCCAACACCTACATATAATTACAATGTAAGAAACAACGCTACTGGAAGTGGTACTTATACAACTGGAGCTTTAACACAAGGCGTGATGAGTATAACACCAACTTTAACATCTACAGGTGGTAGTGGTGGTGGTAGTGTATCAGCTTATTATACAATACAATATAGAGCCAACACAGGATCTGCATGGTCTCAAGCTGTAGACACTGGTAGTAACAGCATTGGCGCAATACAAATATCAGCAAGCACTGGTTCGCCTGGAACAAGTACTAAAACGTTTAGTATCTTAGGTGAATATAGAGTCGTAACAACAGATGTGGCTGGCGAAGGGTGTTCTGACGGTTCTACTGTGCAGTTGTACGTAAACTTTGCAGATGCTACATATCCAGGAAATTGTACTGGACCACTGTAATAATCAATAAAAACAAGTAATTAATATAATATGTCACTAACATTACAAGTAGGATTTT
>Ga0233444_10004707_pt1 | contig 12952 bp, 14 predicted proteins | sample SI_124_October20_6_FD_182792 | JGI IMG/M metagenome (GOLD analysis project Ga0233444, IMG submission 182792) | Seawater microbial communities from Saanich Inlet, British Columbia, Canada - SI_124_October2016_10_MG | ecosystem: Environmental > Aquatic > Marine > Inlet | place: Canada: British...
AATTTTAACAAATGAAAATTGATAAAAAATTAATCGAAGAACTCGTTGATAATTTAAAGGAGTTTGGATTAACAGAATTAGAGTATCAAGAAGGTCAAACAAAAATAAAAGTTTCTAAAGCTTCGAAGACTATTGAACAATCAAAAACAAGTGCAATAGTATCTCCTAATAAAGCTGTTTTGAAATCTTCGGATGATACAGATGGTGTAAGAGTAAAATCTCCAATTATCGGTACAGCCTATTTAGCAGCAGAGCCTGGCGCTAAAAAATTTGTAGAAGTAGGAGATAAGATAAAAAAAGGTCAAACAGTAATGATTGTTGAGGCGATGAAAACAATGAACCATGTCCCTTCAACAGCTAACGGTGAAGTAAAAAAAATTTTAGTTGGGGATGGTCAACCTGTTGAATTTGGTCAAACTTTAATTCTTCTTAAATAAATTATTAATGTTCAAAAAAGTTTTAATTGCTAATAGAGGTGAAATAGCCGTTAGAATAATAAGAGCTTGTAAAGAGTGGGGAATTAGAACTGTAGCTGTGCACTCTGATGTTGACTCTGACTCTATGCACGTCAGGCTTGCTGATGAAAGTGTCTGTATAGGTTCTCATCAACCTCAAAATAGTTATTTAAATGTTTCGTCAATAATGTCGGCTGTTGATTTAACTGGAGCAGAAGCAATTCATCCAGGGTATGGATTTTTATCAGAAAATGCAAAATTTTCTGAAATAGTTAAAAAGCATGGAATTAAATTTATAGGTCCAAGCGCAGATTTAATTTCTAAAATGGGAGACAAGATTGAAGCAAAAAGAATAGCTAAAAAATATGGTTTACCAATAATCGAAGGGTCTGAAGGAGGCGTAAAATCTGTTTCTGAAGCTAAATCTCTATGTAAAGAAATCGGTTACCCAGTACTTATTAAAGCGGCTGGTGGCGGAGGTGGAAAAGGAATGAAGATTGTGAATGAAGAAAATGAACTTGAAAATTTATTTTTAACAGCAAAAAGTGAAGCAAAAAAATTTTTCAATAATGATGAACTATACATAGAAAAATATTTTAAGAATCCAAGACATATAGAAGTTCAAATTATGTCAGGTAAAAACAAAACTGTTCACCTTGGTGAACGCGATTGTTCAGTTCAAAGAAGGCACCAAAAATTAATAGAAGAAACTCCAAGTCCTGTATTAACCGAAGAACAAAGAAAAGATCTATTACAAAAAACAGTGAAAATGGTAGAACAAATAAATTATGAAGGTGCTGGAACAGTAGAATTCATTTATGAGGATGGAAAATTTTATTTTCTAGAAATGAACACAAGAGTTCAAGTAGAACATCCTGTTACAGAGGTCCAAACTGGTATTGATATTGTTAAAGAGCAACTTTGGATAGCGTTCACAGGTGATACAGCCCTAAATCAAGCGGATATTTCTCCTAGAGGGCACTCTATTGAATGTAGAGTTAATGCAGAAAATCCTGCTTTAGATTTTCAACCAAGTCCAGGTACTATAACTGTATGCCATCAACCATCAGGTTTCAGAACAAGGGTTGATGGTTCTATATTTCAAGGTTGTAAAATAACTCCGTATTACGATAGTTTAATAGCAAAAGTCATTTGTAAAGGTAGAAATAGAACAGAAGCTATTCAAAGAACTTTGAGATCTTTGGATGAATTTGTGCTTGAGGGAATTACTACCACTATTGATTTACATAAAAAAATTTTAACACATAAAAAATTTATAGACTCAGACTTTGATACAAATTGGTTGAGTAAAGAAAAATTTTTTTAAGTATTAAAACAATTTAATAATTGTAAATCATAAATTGCATGATCAAATGAAGTTAAGCTTGGGTCTGACGCAAATGTCCACCCATTAAATATAAATACTTTTTCATTTTCATTTTTTGTAAGATCTTTTACTTGCATATACGCAACATCGTCTGTTTTATTATTAATTTTTATTTTTCCGCATTTCAGAATTTTAATCTCTAAGGGTCCAAATTTTTTTATTTCATCAAAATTAACAATAAGCTTGGATGATTTTGCAGTTATTTTGTCTAATCCTATTATCACTGCATGGGAAGTATTTAAGGGATTTTTTGATTTTCTCTTTTTTTTTATGATTTGATTGTCTGTTGAATTTTCGTTTTCTTCATTTAATTCTTCAAAACTTGGTTTAATTTTGTCTAGATTAATTAAAGGAGTGCTCGTAATCTTGTCTGCAGCTAATAGAAAATTATGTAGCAAAAAAAATATAACAAAATAAAAACTAAATTTACTTCCATGTTTCATATTTTTTTTTTGTACCATCTTTTTTAATTTTTATTGGTTTATAACTATTTTTAGTTCCTGTTTGATTTTCTTGATGCTGTTTTTGCCACAAATATTTTTTTTCAACTTCCTTTCCTGGAACTTTGTCTGTTGTGTGATGAATCCATAAATACCAGCTTGAGGTAATTTTAGTTGCATCTATTTTATTCCTGTAAACCACCCATCTCTCATTTGCTTTACTTTTATAGTACTTATTTCCTAACTCATCTTTTCCAACATAGCTGCCGTAAAATAAAGTCTTAAGAAAAGTTCCAAAGGTTTGTTTGTTCCACCAAGTAAAAATAATATTCATAACTAATATTTTAAATCCACACAATTCATACTTGTATTATTATACAATAGACACCTGATAAAATTAATATATATCTTAATTATTAAAGATTCCATTTAAATATGAAAAAATTCATTGTTGAAACTTACTACACTTGTACTTTTAAGACAGTTCATTCTTTAGACGATTTAAATGATAAAGAATTGTCAAAAATTGACCAAAGGACTGACGGTGATGTCGAGGTAATTGATGTAAAACTTAATAATCGAAAAACAAAAAAAATTGGCAACAAAAAGAATGAAAAACCAAGCAAAACAAAGATAGAAAGTTCTATTCCTCAAAGTATAACTAATAAACTAGTGGCAAAAAAAGAAAATGATAAAGTCGATATTTCGAACAGCCTCAAAATTAAAAATCATGCGCGTTTTAAAATGCCAGATAGACGAAAGGGCTATATTCAAAAAGCTCAAATAGGAGATCATAAAGTATATCTTCATACAGGTGAATACGATGATGGTAAGATTGGTGAAATTTTTATTGATACCAATAAAGAGGGAGAATTAGTTAAAGCAATGATGAATAACTTTGCAATTGCTATTTCGTTAGGCTTACAATACGGAGTGCCTTTAGAAGAATATGTAGATGCTTTTATCGATACTAAATTCGAACCATCAGGCAATGTCGAGGGTAATGATAGAATTTTAAGCGCATCTTCAATTTTAGACTATGTTTTCAGAGAGCTAGCTATTTCATACCTTGGTAAAGAAGATTTAGCTCACACACCTTCAATAGCAAGTTCTAAAAATATTGTTACTGAAAATGAAGACGATAAATTCCTCAAAATTGTTAAAAATATTACTTCAAAAGGTTTTGTAAGAAGCAACTATGAAGAAAAGTTAGTCGATTTAACTGACGTTAGAATTAATCTTAAAACTAAAAACTAATTTTTTTTAATATCTTTTTTTATTCCTAGTTCTTTTAACTGTTTATCTCCTACTTCAGATGGAGCCTGCATCATTAAATCTTGAGCATTTTGGTTCATGGGAAACAATGTTACTTCCCTAATATTTTCTTTGCTTGCCAAAAGCATCACAATTCTATCGACACCTGGAGCAATTCCGCCGTGTGGTGGTGCTCCAAAACTTAAAGCATTTATCATTCCGCTAAATTTTTCGTTTACATCTTTTTCACTATATCCTGCAGTAGAGAACAATTTATACATTAATTCAGGAATATGATTTCTAATGGCTCCTGATGAAAGTTCTATTCCATTACAAACAATATCATATTGAAACGCCTTTATTTCTAGTGGCTTATTAAAATTAAGTTCATTAATATTTCCTTGAGGCATGGAAAAAGGGTTATGACTAAAAATAATTTTATTAGAGGTTTCATCATACTCATACATTGGGTAATCAACAATCCAACAGAAAGCAAATTTGTTTTGATCGATTATTTTTAAATCTTTTGCAATCTTATCTCTGGCCAAAGAAAGTATTTTTTCAATTTCTTTTTCCTTACCGCAAGCTAGAAAAACACTGTCACCAATTTCTACATTACAGATTGACATAATTTCTTTTAACGAGTCTTCTCCAAAAAATTTTCCTACAGGTCCTTTTGCTTTTATTTTGTCTTCCTGCTCAATGGTAAAATAAGCTAATCCAGATGCACCTTGATCTTTGGCCCACTTATCAATATTGTCAAAAAAACTTCTCGGTTTGTCTTTAGTTTTTTTTGTAACGATTGCTCTAACAATAGATCCAGATTTTACTAATTTTTTAAAAATATCAAACTTTACATCGTCCCTCATGAATATATTTGTTATGTCCTCAATAACTAAAGGGTTTCGTAAATCAGGTTTATCAGTTCCATATTTTTTCATTGCCTCGTTATATGGAATTCTGGGAAACTTTTCGTTTAATATTTTTTTATTTGAAAATTCTTTGAATAAATTAATCATTAATTTTTCAACAACTTGAAATATATCTTCTTGTTCTACGAAAGACATTTCTAAATCTAGTTGATAAAATTCTCCTGGACTTCTATCAGCCCTGGCATCCTCATCTCTGAAACATGGGGCAATTTGAAAATATTTATCAAATCCTGAAACCATAATTAACTGTTTAAATTGCTGGGGTGCTTGTGGTAAGGCATAAAATTTTCCTGGATTCAATCTGCTTGGTACTAAAAAATCTCTAGCACCTTCAGGGCTAGAAGAAGTTAAAATAGGAGTTTGATACTCTAAAAATCCTAATTTTAACATTTCAGATCTGATGAAAGAAATTACTTTTGACCTTAAGACAATATTTTTATGCATTTCATCTCGCCTAAGATCTAAATATCTATACTTTAACCTTATATCTTCGGGGTAATCTTGTTCTCCAAAAACTGGTATTGGTAATTCTTTAGCATTAGATAAAATTTCTACAGATTGAATTGAAACTTCTATTTTTCCTGTTTTTAAATCTTGGTTTTCAGCACCTAAAGATCTTTTAACAACTTTTCCACTTATTTTAATTACCGATTCAGGTTTTGTTTTTTCTAATATTGGAAAAAATTCATTTTTATTTTCAATAACACATTGTGTTATGCCGTAATGATCTCTAATGTCTATAAATAATAAATTTCCATGATCCCTTTTCCTATGTAACCATCCAGATAGATGTACATTTTTATCTATTTCTTTTTCGTTAAGTTCAGAACAATTATGGGTTCTATATTTATTCATTGGTTTAATACTTTTTTTATTAGATTAATATTTATAGATTTTCCAGTAGATAAAGACAATTCATCAATATCTTTTAGAAATTTAAACATTTTTTCATAAGATCTTTCAACATTCTTAATAATATATTCAGATATTTTTGGATCTAGGTTTATCTGTTTATCAGAAAGAGATTTGGATATAATGACTTTAAGCAAATCATCAGTAGGCAACTCTATTCCAATAAATATAAAGCTATTCACTCTTGATCTTAAATCTTTAAGAGTAAAATTTAATTCTTTTATTGAAGGAACGCTATTTACAACAATATAATTATCTAATTGTTTTGATTGATTTAAAATAGAATAAAATAATCTTTCATCAATATTATTTTGATAGCTATCTATGATCAAACAATCAATTTTGTTTAGATCATCAATTATTTCGTTGTTTATTTTCTTTGCATCTATTAACTTTATCTTTTTAATTTTTTTTTCTAAGATCTTTGACAAATGGGTTTTGCCTGAACCGCTAGCCCCAAAAACATTTAACCATTTATCAGGCCAACTTGGCCAGCTTTCTATTAATTTATAAACAGAAAAATTATTATTTGAAACATAAAAATCTTGTTCATAATATTTAGTCTTAAAAGGAAATTTGAAAACTAATTGATTCATTATATTAATTTGATACTCCATTCATCATCTGTTAATTTCAAGATTATTTTTTGCTCTTCCAGTAATTTTATTATATTCTCTAATTTACCTAGATATTTTATTTTTAAAAATACCGACTCCTTATTAAATTCTTGAATATATAATTTTTCTATCAAATAAATATTTCTCAATCTTTTATTTAATTCTACTAAATTGCTTCTTTTTTTTATTTTTAGTTTTGCATTTAAAAATGACGGAGCTGTAATATCAATCAAGTTTTGCAGTTTCACTAAATTAGTAATTTCTTGTTTGACCTTAATGATTATTTTTTTATAAAATTCTTCTCTACTATAATCTAATTTTTTTACATTAATTTTCTTAACAATACTCTTGCCTAAAATTTCAGTTTTAAAATAAATTTTTTCTTCTTTTAAATTATTATCTTCAATAAGAACCACTGCAATATTGCTACCTTCATATTCTTTAAATAAATCTTTTAATTTTAAATCTAATAAATTATCTTTATTTGAATTTATTTTTTGAATAATTTCAATATTTTCTAATGGTAATATGAATTCTATTAACTCTTTATCTTCTATTTCATTCCAGTTATTGTAAAAAAAATTTTGATTATAAATATAAATTTGATTATTTTTTTTTAATACTGGTAAAATAAATAACTCTTTATTTGGTATTTCAGAATATGAAATATTTTTTTTAAATAATAAATTGTGAATTTTATCTTTGTCAAAAGAAATATTAAAAATAATCTTTTCAATATTTTTATCGTCTATTTTGTTTGATACTTGATAGTAAGTAACTAGTTCTTTGATTTGAATAAAATTTAGTTCTTGTAATTTCTTGATGTCTTTTTTTAGTAAAATTTTATTAATAAGCTCTTTGAAACCTAGATTAATAGCCTGCTTAGCATATACTTCGTTGGAAATTTTACCTTTTTTTAATATCTCAATATTATTAACATCAAATACACTGTTATTTGATAAAACATTTCCAGTTTTCAAAAAAATAACTAAAATAAATAATATTAATTTGTAAATTTTCATAAAAATTTAATTATCATTTATAAATGAAAAAAATTAAAAATAGCTATAAAAAAAGCGGTGTTGACATTTCATTGGCTAATAAATTAGTTAAACACATTGCCAGTGTATCTAAAAAAAATGTAAAAAAAACAAAAAATTCTTTTAATAAAGACGTAATTGGAGGTTTTGGATCATTATTTGATATTAGTAAAATTAAAATTAAGGACCCTGTTATAGTTTCTTGCACTGACGGAGTCGGCACTAAGATCGATCTTGCTAACAAATTTAAAAAATTTGATACAATTGGCATTGATCTTGTTGCAATGTGTGTGAATGATTTAATTGTCCAAGGAGCTAGACCTTTATTTTTTTTAGATTACATTGCTGTTGGAAAACTAAACTTTTACAAAACCAAAACGATTTTAAAAGGTATCTTTAAAGGTTGTGAATTATCGGATTGCAAATTAATAGGTGGTGAAACTGCAGAAATGCCTGGTATATATTCGAAAAATAAATTTGATCTAGCTGGCTTTAGTGTAGGCATAGTTTCAAAAAAAAAAATTTTAAATAAGAATAATGTTAAAAATAACGATATTGTCTTAGCCATTCCTTCAAGTGGAATACATTCAAACGGATATTCTTTAGTGCGATCAATCTTAAAAAAAAATGAAATTCCAAATAATTTAAGAAAAGAAATCATAAAACCTACAAAAATTTATTCTAAAGAAATTTTAAAATTAACTGAAAAAAATTTAATAAATTCTTCAGCTCATATTACTGGTGGTGGTTTAGTTGAAAATTTGCTGAGATCTGTGCCAGATAATTTAACCTTAAATATTGATTTGTCTAAAATAAAAACTACAAAAATTTTCAAATGGTTAAAAAGTAAAAATATTTCAGATCAAGAAATGCTGAGAACTTTTAATTGCGGAATTGGGTTCTGTCTAATCGTATCGAAAAAAAATATTTCCAAAATAAAAAAAATTTTTACAAAAAAATTTATACCTTACGAAATAGGCTTTATTTCTAAAGATGAAAAAAAAGTTAATTTATCAAACTATATAAAATGGTAAAAAAAAATGCTTCTGTCTTTATATCTGGTCAAGGAACAAATCTCAAAAATTTAATACAAAGATCCAGAGATAATAATTTTCCAATAAATATAAAACTTATTATTACTAATAAAAAAAATGCAAAAGGCATTATTCTTGCCAAAAAAAATTCTATTCCTTATTTAGTTGTTGATACAGAATTAAAAAATCATGAAAATCAAATACTTAAAATTTTAAAAGAAAACAAAATATCCCTTATTTGTCTTGCGGGATATATGAAAATTATTTCAAAAAGTTTTATTAAAAAATTTGGGAAAAAAATTATAAATATTCATCCTTCATTACTTCCAAAATTTAAAGGACTCAATACTTTTTCGAGAATTTTAAAAAATAAAGAAAAGAAAACTGGTTGCACAGTTCATTATGTGAGTGAAAAATTAGATAGTGGACAAGCTATTTCTCAAAAAAGTTTTTTTATAACTGAAAATGATAATGAATTTACGTTAAAAAAAAGAACACAAGAACTAGAGTACCAAGCCTTTCCGGAAGCAATAATTAAAATTTATAGAAATTATTAATTTTTAAAAAAAAATTCTATTTCTTTTTTTGCATTTTCTACAGAGTCAGATCCATGCACGGAGTTTTTGTCTATTGATATTCCATACAATTTTCTAATTGTATTCTCATCAGCATCCTTAGGGTCAGTTGCACCCATTAATTTTCTATTAGCCACAACGGCGTTTTCACCCTCTAAAATCATAACAAAAATTGGCCCAGAAGAAAGATATGCGCATAGATCATTATAAAATGGTTTTGACTGATGAACTTTATAAAATTCTGCTGCCTCATCTTTAGTTATATGAATTTTTTTGTTTTCTTTTATCTTTAAATTATTTTTTATAAATATTTTTTTTATATTTTCAGTTAAGTTTCTTTCAACAGCATCTGGTTTGATTATTGAAAGTGTTTGTTCGTTATTCATAATTATCCTCTATTAGTTTATTAAGTAGTCTTACTCCAAATCCGGTTGCACCTCTTGAATTTAACGCACCGCCATATTTTGAAAAAGCCATTCCTGCAATATCAAGGTGCGCCCAAGGTGTTTTATTTAAAATAAATCTTTGTAAAAATTGAGCCGCTGTTGTTGATCCTGCTCCGCCAACATAATTAATATTTTGCATATCTGCATTTTTAGAATTCATAAGTTTATCGTAATTTTTATGTAAAGGCATTCTCCATAATTTTTCTTCTACTGTTTTACCAGCATTAAGAATTTGTTGAGATAACTTATCGTCATTTGAAAAAAGTCCAGCATACTCTGATCCTAAAGAAACAATGATTGCACCTGTTAAGGTAGCTAAATCAATTATGAATTTTGGTTTAAATTTTCTTTCAGTAAAAGTTATTGCATCAGCTAAAACTAATCGACCCTCTGCATCTGTATTTAATACTTCTATAGTTTTTCCACTATAAGATTTAACAATATCTCCAGGTCTTTGGGCGTCACCACTTACCATATTTTCTACTAAACCTACAACTCCTACAGCATTTATTTTAGACTTTCGCAATGCTAAGTTTTTCATTAAACCTACTACAGCAGCAGAGCCTGCCATATCATACGTCATGTCTTCCATAAATCTTGCTGGTTTTAATGAATAACCCCCGGTATCAAAAGTTACTCCTTTACCAACAAATGCTAAAGGTTTAGAATTATTTTTTGCTCCTTTCCACTCCATCGTTACAAGATATGATCCTCTAATACTTCCCTGTCCGACACCAAGCAGAGCATGCATTCCTAGTTTTTTTAATTTTTTTTCATCGTATATATTTACTTTAAGACCATCTTTTCTAAGAGAATTTAATCTTCTTGCATACTCATCTGGGTGCAAAACATTTCCAGGTTCGGAAACTAAATCTCTTGCATAAAAAGTTCCATCTTCCAAGGCTTTGAATTTTAATTGGTTTTGTGTCGACGGTTTATTTTTATTTCCTAATATATTTACAGAAATAAGTCTTTTAATTTTTTTTGTCTTATATTTATTAAATTCGTATGATTTAAGTTTTAATCCGTGAAGAAAATAGCTTATGAAATTTTCATGTTTACTAATTATACTATCAATATTGATAAAATATTCACTACTCTTTCCATAGTTAATGCGTCCATAAAATTCAGACCCTAAATTTTCTATATCAAAACTTTTTAGATCTTTTTTAATAGAAATTAAAACAACATTTTTTTTTGAATTAACTTCAAAAACAAACATATTTTTTTTCAAATCACTTTTTTTTAATAAATCATTTATGTAAGAGAATTCAAGCTCAGATATATATTTTTTTAAATTTCTAGTATTGAATTTATCGTCAACAAACAAAACGAGGTTTGAAGAGATTTTGCCTGCTGCTTTATTTGTATAGTTAATTTTTATAGACATAATTATTTAAAACACCCAAAATGAGTATGAGTGGTATATATGATCAAATATATGAGATTTCAATGGAAACTTTATCATAGTTTACTATCATAGGTTGAGTTTTTACAAAAGATGCATTATTTATATACATCAAATAACAATGCTTCATAACAAAATTTATCAAAATTATTTTTCAGAGATTTTTAAAATATTTATCACCATTTTATTAAGTTTATCTCTAATTGCCTGGACGGTCAGAGCAGTAAATTTTTTGGATTTGATTGTAGAAAATGGATACGCAGTTTCTACATATTTCAAATTTTCCCTATTAAATTTATTTGGAATTATACCTAAGTTTATTCCTCTAGCTTTTTTATCAGCACTAACAATTTTTATTATAAAACAAATACAAGAGAATGAACTAGTTATATTATGGACTTCTGGAGTAAAAAAAATACAAATAATAAATTTATTTTTCTTTTTTTCAATTTTTATAGCGTTATTTCATTTAGTATTTTCAGCAATTATTTCTCCATATGCCTTAAACAAATCAAGAATGTTGCTAAGCAATAAAAATCTTACATCTATTTTACCAACTTTTAGAGTTCAACAATTTAGTGATTCATTTAAAGGATTGACTTTTATAATTGATGATAAATTTGAGAATAAAGTTACAAATATTTTTTTATATGATGAAGCAAATATCTTAAAAAATGTTTCCTCAAAAAAAGGAAGTAAAAATTCATCTGCTGTAATTGCCAAGAATGGTATTATTGAAGATAAAAAAATGATTTTATTCGATGGATTAATAATTACGTCAGATAGTAAAAATGAAAATGACATTATTAAGTTTGAACAAATTGATATTGACTTAAATATGTTAAAAAATAACACAATTAAGTCTCCAAAAATTCAGGAGACTTCCACATTAAAATTAATCGGTTGTTTAAACAATAATTACTATAAAGATAAAAATTGTGAAGGAAATTTTAAAAGTGAAATTTTACCTACACTGAATAGACGGATAATATTTCCTCTATTTATTCCAGTGGTAGCACTCATAGCTTCACTTTTAATTACTATAAATAAAAGATCAATTTTCAATCACAAAATAAGTATTTTTGGGTACTCTTTTTTAGTGTTACTATATGCAGAGTTAACTATTAGATATACAGGTTTATACAAATTATTTGCCAACATATTTATATTGTCGCCTTTCATTTTATTAATTCTAGTCTATTCGTTCTATATTTTTAAATTAAAATTATTTCAAAAACATATTTAATATGCATAAAATTCTTTTTAGCTATCTACTCAACAACTATTTAAAAACATTAATAAAAGTTTTTTTATTCTTTTATTCTTTTGGAGTAATTTTAAATCTTTTTGAAGAAATAGAATTTTTTAAAAATATTGAAGTATCGTTTTTAACACCATTATTCCTTACTATATTATTTATTCCTGGTATGATTATAAATTTACTGCCATTTATAATTTTTGTAGCTAGCATGAAATTTCTTGTAGATATAAGAAACAATAAAGATTTGCTTACAATGAAGATTTTTGGATATTCAAATTTTAAAATTTTTTTAATATTATCATTAGTATCTTTTGTATTAGGATGGTGCATTCTATTTTTTATAAATCCATTGACATCTACTATGTCAAAATTTTATGAGAAAACTAAATCTCAATACTCTAGGGATATAGATCATTTAGTAACTTTTAATAATAATGGTTTATGGATAAGAGAGAACCTAGACTCAGGTTCCAGAATTATTACTGCTTCAAAATATAATGATGAAAATTTATATGATGTCAAAATATACAATTTAAACAAAAATTTTAAACTAGAGCAGAAAATTTTTTCTAAGACTGTAAATATTAGTTCAAATGAGTGGGAATTAAGAGATGTAATTATTTTAAATATAAATAATTTAGAAAATAAAATTACTCAACTTGAAAATTATTCACTTAATTCAATATATACTTATGATAAAATTATAAATTTATTCAAAAATTTCGAAACATTATCCTTTGTTGATTTATTGGTAAATTTTGATGATTTAATTAATCAAGGTTACAACAAAATTTTTCTTAAACAAAGTCTACATTCTATGCTTTCTATGCCATTTTTTCTTTTTATAATGACAGCTTTATCGAGCATTTTAGTCATGCATACACTAAAAAAATCAAATAATATGAAGTTTATCTTTGCGGGAATAATTCTATGTGTAATTATCTTTTACTTGAAAGATTTGAGTGTAGCACTGGGGCAAACAAATAGAATTCCTTTAACCCTAGCTACATGGATACCTGTTATCGTGATAGGTATGTTTAGTTCAATAGGAATTTTACAAATAAATGAAAAATAATTTTTTAATAATTATATTTATTGTTTTTTTTTCAGAAGTTTTATCTGCAGAAAATTTCGATATCAGCGCAAAAAATATTTCAATTGATAAAAAGAATGAGATTTCAATTTTTAAGG
>Ga0233444_10004711_pt1 | contig 12948 bp, 14 predicted proteins | sample SI_124_October20_6_FD_182792 | JGI IMG/M metagenome (GOLD analysis project Ga0233444, IMG submission 182792) | Seawater microbial communities from Saanich Inlet, British Columbia, Canada - SI_124_October2016_10_MG | ecosystem: Environmental > Aquatic > Marine > Inlet | place: Canada: British...
TTATTTGTTTTTGAAGTAAATTCAAAAAAAAAAATAGTTCTAATTTCTGTTAAAAAAAATTCTAATAACTTTGAAGTAGAAAATTTAGGAGCAGAATTATATGGTAGGATAAACTACGGAAAGAGTAGTGAGTACACAGTAAATTCTGATAGCATAACCGGTAAACATGAAAATTTTATAGGTTACTTTCTTCATGGATTAAAATTAAAATCATATGAATTTAACAAATATAAAACAAAAAAAGAAAACAGAATTATTTCTATAAATATACTTGGAAATAAAAATAAACCTTCAATACAAAATCAATTAAAATTTAAAGCTTTGGAAGAAGGAACTTTTTATGCAAGAGATTTAGTTTCGGAACCAGGAAATATTTTACATCCTGATGAATACGCCAAAAGATTAGGCTCTCTTAGAAGCGATGGTTTAAAAATAAATATATATGATAAAAAAAAATTAAAAAAAATGGGTATGAACGCTCTTCTAGGAGTAGGGATGGGCAGTACCAGAGGATCTTATCTTATAACATTGGAATGGAATGGAGCAAAAAATAATTCTAAACCTTTAGCATTTGTTGGTAAGGGAGTTACTTTTGATACTGGTGGATATTCTTTAAAACCAGCAAGATTTATGGAGGACATGACATATGATATGGCAGGATCTGCTGCAGTAGTTGGATTAATGAAAAATTTAGCATTAAGAAAAGCAAAAATAAATGTAGTTGGCGTTGTAGGTCTTGTGGAAAATATGGTAAGCGGAGATGCTCAAAGACCTGGAGATATAGTTAAATCTTATAGCGGCAAAACTATAGAAGTATTAAATACAGATGCAGAGGGTAGATTAGTTTTAGCTGATGCATTAACTTTTACCGAAAAAAAATTTAAACCAAAATTCATAATTGATTTGGCAACCCTGACAGGTGCAATTATTGTTTCATTAGGATCAGAGTACGCAGGACTTTTTTCAAATGATGATAAACTATCTAAACAAATTTTAGATGCAGGTGAAAAAGTTGAGGAAAAGTTATGGAGAATGCCATTGCATAAAAATTATGATAAACTTATGAATTCTAAAAATGCTGACGTGCAAAATATTAATTATGTTGGTGGAGCAGGTTCAACAACAGCAGCTCAATTTTTACAAAGATTCATCTTAAACAAAACTGCTTGGGCTCATTTAGATATTGCCGGCATGGCTTTTTCAAAATATGGAGGTGCGTTAAATTCAGGGGGTGCAACTGGTTTTGGAGTAAGATTATTAAATCAACTAATAGAGGAGAATTATGAGCAATAAAGAACAAACGCTTTCAATAATTAAGCCAGATGCTGTAGAAAGAAACTTGTCTGAAGATATAAAAAAAATTTTTACAAAAAATAATTTAAGTATTAAAGAAAGTAAAAAAATTCAAATAACTAAAGATGAAGCTGCGGAATTTTACAAAGTTCATCAGTCCAAACCTTTCTACAACGATTTATGTGCCTATTTATCATCAGGGCAAATAGAAGTTATAATTTTAGAGGGTGAAAATGCAGTATTGGCCAATAGAAAGTTAATGGGCTCTACCAATCCAAAAGAAGCTGAAGATAATACAATTAGAAAATTATATGGTATTTCAATAGATAAAAACTCTGTGCATGGATCAGACTCAGTTGAAAATGCAAAAAAAGAAATTAATTTTTTCTTTAAAAATTAATTATTTCTAAATATTTTAATTATGGCTTCAGGAAAAACTCGATATTCCAATTTTTGAGTTTTAAATTTCAAAATTTTATCATTATCATCCGGCTCTATAAAAAAACTTTTTTTTGAAATAATATAACCAGCATCTAATTTATTATTTACATAATGTACAGTGCATCCAGTTATTTTTTCTTTATTTTTTAAAATCCTTGAAAAGGTATTAAGACCTTTAAATTTAGGTAATAAAGAAGGATGTATATTGATGATTTTTTTTTCATATTTTCTTAAAATTTTTTTTGAAATAATTTTCATATATCCGGCAAGACATATAAAAGATATTCTATACTTTTCTAAAAATCTAAGAATATGATTTTCGTAATTCCTTAATCTTGTATTAACAATAATAAAAGGAATTGAATTTTTTTTTGCATAATTAATGCCAAAGGCATTTCCGTTATTACTAATAACTAATTTTATATTTATTGGAAAGTTATAAGCTCTAGATTGATTAATTAAATTTTTAAGATTTGAACCTTGCCCTGAAATAAAGACACAAGTGTTTTTTTTTACCATTTAATTGAATTTTTTAATTTAACTTTTTTAACATTTTTTGCAATATATCCTATTTCATAAGGCATAAATTTTTTAGCAAAGATTTTTTTAATTTTTTTTATATTTTTTTTAGGAGCAATAATACAAAAACCAATACCGCAATTAAAAGTTTTCATCATTTCTTGGTCTGATATATTCTTTGTTTTCAACCATTTAAATATTCTAGTTGTCTTAATTTTTGACAGATCAATGTTCAGGGAAAAAGAATCTGGAATTGATCTCAATAAGTTTTCAATTAATCCGCCTCCAGTTATATGTGCTGCAGAGTTTATAAGATTATTACCATTTAATTTTAAAATTTCTTTAACATAAATTTTAGTAGGTTTAAGTATCTCTCTTTTGAAGCCTTCTGAAATTTTGGTATTTTTTAAAATTGACCTTACCAAGGAAAATCCATTAGAATGAATTCCGCTCGAAGGGATAGCCAAAATAACATCATTTAATTTTACATTATTTTTATTTAAAATTTTTTTTTTGGATACTATACCTACACTAAATCCAGCTAGATCAAATTTATCTTTAGAATATATGCCCGGCATTTCAGCAGTCTCACCACCAATTAATTTACAGTCTGAAATTTCACATCCCTTGAAAATACCATTTAAAATTTTTTTAGTTTTTTTTAAATTTAATTTACCAACTGCAATATAATCTAAAAAAAATAAAGGTTTTGCCCCTTGTACAATTAAATCATTTACACACATTGCAACTAAATCAATTCCAATAGTATCAAATTTTTTAAATTTATTTGCTAAATCAATTTTAGTGCCAACTCCGTCAGTGCAAGAAACTATTACAGGATCTTTAATACCAATCTTGCTAATATCAAATAAAGAACCAAAACCTCCAATTACATCTCTATCAAAAGAATTATTCGTTTTTTTGACATCTTTTTTTGATAACCTAGTTATATGTTTAACTAACTTATTTGCCAATGAAATGTCTACACCGCTTTTTTTGTAACTATTTTTTATTTTTTTCATTTATAAAAATGATATTTAACTTTTAATGAAATTTAATAAATTTATAATATTTATTTTAATTGTTTTTTTAAAAACTGGAAATGTTTTATCGGATAATAACATATTTAATGTTAATAATATTGAGATAGAAAAGAAGGGCAAAACCACAAATGATGAATTGGCAAATCGAGCGATAAAAAAAGGATTTAGCCAGCTTATTAGAAAAATTTTATTAGATGAAGATCACAAGAAATTATCTGAGTTAAAGTTTTCTCAGATTAAAGAATTAATGATGTATTATCAAGTAACAAGAAATAATGAAAATGTAAATAATATAGTTGAAAAAATCAACTTTAATATTTTTTTTGATAAAGATAAAATACACAATTTATTTTATCAAAAAAATATTTCTTATTCTGAGATATCAAATAAAGAATTATTCCTTTTACCTATATTAAAAAAAAAAAATAAGATTTATATTTTTAATCAAAATTTTTTTTATGATCAATGGAATAAAATTGCTAAAGATACATTAATAGAATTTATTCTACCACAAGAAAACATTGAGATTATTCAAAATGTAAACTTAAAAAAAAATATTTTATTAGATTTAGAATTAAGTAATATTTTAAAAGAATATTCAGAAAAAAATTTAGCATTAGTTTTAATTGAAGATAATGGTTTTAATGAAGAAAAAATTTATTTTAAGGTAAGAATTTTAGGAAAAAATATTATTAAGAATATCAATATCAAAAGAAATAATTTAGGAGAAGATGAATTTTATAAAAATATTATATTTAAAGTTAAAAAAGAAATAATTAATTTAATAAAATCACAAAATTTAATTGATATAAGAACACCTTCATTTCTTAATGCTGAATTTATCACTGGAAAGAAAAATAGTCTCGTTGAATTAAATTTAAGATTAAAAAAAATTGATCTAGTTGAAGATATTTATATTCAACAATTTAACAACAAAACAGTTTACTTAAAATTAAAATATCTTGGTAAATTAAATAAAATAATAAAACAACTACAAGATCAGAATATAATTTTAAAATTAACAGATAATCAATGGACAATTAAGATTATTTGATGAGTCAATTGCTTTTTAAATTTCCTTTCAAAAAAAAATATTTTGAACAAGATTTTTACGTATCAAGTAATAATTTTTCTGTATACAAGCTAATTGAAAGCTGGCCGAATTGGCCAGGGAAATGGCTTAATGTTTTTGGAACCACTGGGTCAGGAAAAACCCATTTATCGAAAATTTTAGAAAAAAAAATTGAAAAAACATTGTTGATTGATAGTAAAGATGTAAATAATACGATTATAGAAAAATTTAATCATTTTGATTGCCTAATCATAGATAACTTTCAAAATAATATTGATGAAAAATTATTATATTCAATTTTTAATCAATCAAAACAATTAGAAAAATATATTGTGATAAATAGTATTTCCAGTCTTTCAAAATTCACTTTTCAATTAAAAGATTTGCAATCTAGAGCAGACAGTTTTATTTTTATTGGAATAGAGCTTCCTACAGACGATTTACTTCAAGTTATTATTTCTAAATCTTTTTCAGATAAACAGATCACTCTTCATCCGAGAGTGTCTGATTATATAATTAAAAATGTAGAGAGATCTTATGAAAAAGTGTTTAAATTTCTTAAAGAAATAGATGAATTGTCGTTATCTACTGGCAAATCTATAAATATTAATCTAATAAAAAAACTATTAAGTCGATGAATAAATATAGAACACATAATTGCTCAGAATTAAATGACAAAGAAATTGACCAGATAGTTATTTTGTCTGGTTGGCTTCATAGAAAAAGAGATCATGGAAATCTTTTGTTTATAGATCTCAGGGATAATTATGGAATTACTCAATGCGTAATAGAAAATAATAACAAATCTTTTCCAGTGCTAGAAAAATCAAAACCAGAGTCTGTTTTAAAAATAACTGGTAAAGTAGTGAAAAGAGCAAAGGGCACTGAAAATTATGAATTAAAAACTGGACAAATTGAAATTGCAATTCAATCTGTTGAGATTTTATCTGACGCAAAAGAACTACCAATTCCAGTATTTGGTGAACAAGATTATCCAGAAGATATAAGGCTAAAGTATAGATTTTTAGATCTTAGGAGAGAGGAAATGCATGCAAATATTATTTTAAGATCAAAAGTTATTTCATATATAAGAAGTGAAATGTTGAAACTGGGATTTTTAGAATATCAAACTCCAATTCTAACTTCATCAAGCCCTGAGGGTGCAAGAGATTTTTTAGTTCCTAGTAGATTAAATCCTGGAAAATTTTATGCTTTACCTCAAGCACCGCAACAATTCAAACAACTAATTATGGTTTCAGGGTTTGATAAATACTTTCAAATTGCACCCTGTTTTAGAGATGAAGATGCAAGAGCGGACAGAAGTCCAGGAGAATTTTATCAATTAGACTTGGAAATGTCATTCGTGGAACAAGAAGATATTTTTCAAGTAGTTGAAAAATTAATGGTTTCATTATTCAAAGAATTTTCATCAAAAAAAATTGAAAATGAAAAATTCCCAAGAATTCCATATCAGGAGGCAATGAAAATGTACGGTACTGACAAACCAGATTTAAGAAATCCTTTAATTATCAATGATGTAACAGATATTTTCATAAGAGATGATGTAACATTCGATTTATTTAAAAAATTAGTAAAATCAGGATCTATTGTTAGATCAATAACTACAAAAAATACAAAAGATAAACCAAGAAGTTTTTTTGATAATATTGATAAATGGGCAAAAGAGCAAGGTGCATCAGGTTTAGCATATTTTACAATTGAAAAAGAAAAAAAAATATCTGGAAAAGGACCTGTTGGAAAGTTTTTTAGCGAAGATTCATTAAAAGCAATAATGAAGATTTGCGATGCAGAAGTGGGAGATAGCATTTTTTTAGCTTGTGGAAAAGAGAAAGAAATAGAAAAAATTCTTTCTTTAGCTAGAAATAAAATAGCAAAAGACTTGAAAATAATAAATGAAGATAAATTTGCATTCTGTTGGATTGTCGATTATCCGATGTATGAATTTGATGATGTTTCAAAAAAAATAATTTTTAGTCACAATCCTTTCTCTATGCCTCAAGGCGATATTGAAAAAATAAATCTAGATAAACCATTAGAAATTAAAGCTTACCAGTACGACATTGTCTGTAATGGAATTGAATTGTCGTCTGGTGCTATCAGAAATCATATTCCTGAATTAATGTATAAATTATTTTTGATCGCTGGTTACAATAAAAAAGAAGTAGACGAAAAGTTTAGCGGTATGATTAATGCCTTAAGTTATGGTGCTCCACCACATGGTGGGATTGCTCCAGGTGTAGATAGAATTGTAATGTTATTGGCTGAAAAAGAAAATATAAGAGAAGTAACATTATTTCCAATGAACCAGAACGCTCAAGATCTAATGATGCAAGCACCATCTGAAGTTGGAGAAAAACAATTAAAGGAATTAGGGTTAAAATTAAATATTAAAAAAAATTAATTTTTCGTTTTAAGATTTATTCTAACATCAGAAAGGTCAACCAGCTTTTCCTCATAGTTGCTTCTAACAAATCCTTTTGATGTAATATTTTTGACAATTTTAAGAAATTTATCTTCATCGTTATTTATATCTATACTTTTTGTGCTTGCTATTGATGGTGTGTGAGCCAGTTCTTCTTTTCCAAGGTAAGAAATAGCTAATTCTCTAAAAACATAGTCTAAAATTGAAGAAGCGCTTAGTATTCTATCGTTTCCATTTACGATACCAGACGGCTCAAATTTTGTATCAATAAAAGCATCCACATACTCCTCTAGTGGCACCCCGTATTGCAAGCCTAAAGAAATAGCAATAGCAAAATTATTCATCATAGCTTTAACTAGTTCACCTTCTTTATTTGTGTCGATAAAAATTTCGCCAATCTTACCATCGTCATACTCTCCTGTGTGAAGATAAACTTTATGATCTCCAATTTGAGCTTTTTGAATATATCCTTTTCTTCTATCAGGCATTTTAAAACGAGCATTATTTTTGACTTTTAAACTAGATGAATTATCAATTTTTTCTGTTTTGATTATTTTTTTTGCAAGACTTTCAGGAATAGCACTATCTATTTTGTTGTCTTTTAAACTATCTTTCTTCTTATCTCCAATTTTTTTAGTTTTTCGATTGTTAAGTTTTACATCAATAACCTCAACATCACCGTCAGTCCTATTATCAATTTTGGAAAGCTCCGCGTCATTTAAGTCGTCCAATGTGTGAACAGTTTTAAAAGTGCAAGTATAGTAAGTTTCTACAATAAATTTTTTCATAATTAAATGGAATCTCTAATATTTTAGATATATATTAAATGTAACATGTGTCTATTTTATTATTATACACCTGTTAATTGTGTGGATTTAAAATTTCAGAAATGTTTATAAAATTTATCTTTACCTGGTGGAATAGTCAAACTTTAGGGACTTTTCTGAAAACACTATTTTTTGGCATTTATGTCGGCAAAGATGAGTCAGGTAATAAGTATTATAAAAATAAAAAAGATGAGAGATGGGTCATTTACTCTAAGGATATTGAAGCAACTAAAATAACATCTGATTGGTATTTGTGGATTCATCATACAATAGACAAAATTCCTGATTACAAAGTGTCAAAAAAATATCTTTGGCAAAAAAATCATGCTGAAAATAAAACAGGCACAAAAAATAGATATAATCCAATAAAAATAAAAAAAAATGCCATACCAAAAAAATATGAAACCTGGAAATAAATTTCTTTTTTCATTAATTATTTTTTTTTTTTCAATTAATAACTCTATTTCAGAAGATAAAATTTTAAGCACACCTTTAATAAATTTAAATGAAATTAAGCCAAGTTTTGAAGAATTTAATGAAAAAAATGAATCTTCAACGACTAGCAAAAAAATAAAAAAAAAGAAAAAAACTGATAATATTTCTAGCTCCTCACACGCAGTTTTAATAGGACTGGATAAAATTACTGCTAAATCATCAGAAATAATAGTCAATTTAGAAGAGATAAAAAAATTTGGCGCATTAGAGATAAAAGTTTTAAAATGTGGAAAAGTAAAAGTAAATAATACGATTGATGACGTCGCATATATGCAAGTTAAAGATCTTACCAAAAATGAAAATGAAAAAGTTTTTATATTTAATGGCTGGACATTTGCATCAGATCCAAACCTTACACCTTTTGATCATGCAATTTATGATTTACAGTTATTAAATTGCTATAACGCTTAATAGAATTTTTCTTTTCCTAGCCAATTGGTATCAAAATCAGAGTTTAAAAATTTTTTGTGTTTTAAAATTTTTTTATGTAAATCAATAGTGGTAGTAATTCCCTCAAGGACAAACTCATCTAATGATCTTAAAGTTCTTTGAATAGCTTCTGTTCTATTTCTGCCTTTACAAATAACCTTTGCAATTAAACTATCGTAGTAAGGAGTTATTTTACACCCTTGAAATATAGAACCATCAACTCTTGTTCTAAAACCAGAAGGTTGATGACAGACTGTAATTGTACCTGGACTTGGTTGAAAGTCTAAAGCAGGATTTTCGGCGTTAATTCTACATTCAATAGAATGACCTCTTGGTTTAATGTCTGACTGGCTAAGAGCAGTTTTACCGGTAAATGCTATCCACAATTGTTCTTTGACAATATCAATACCTGTTTGGACTTCTGTTACTGGATGCTCTACTTGAACTCTAGTATTCATTTCTAAAAAATAAAATTTTCCATCTTCATAAATAAACTCTACAGTACCTGCACCTTCATAATCTATTTGTTCTACCATTTTAACTGTTTTTTCTAATAGATCTTTTCTTTGGTCGTCATTTAAAACTGGACTTGGAGTTTCTTCTATTAATTTTTGATGCCTCCTTTGAACCGAACAATCTCTCTCACCAAGATGAACAGTTTTGTTTTTACCTGACATTATTTGGACCTCTATATGTCTAGGGTTTTTAAAATATTTTTCTATATACAATTCATCATTATTAAAGAATTTTTTAGCCTCACTTTTGGCCGTCAAAAATAAATTTTCTAACTCTTTTTCTTCATTAACAATTTTCATTCCTTTTCCACCTCCACCTCCTGCAGCTTTAATAAGCACAGGGTAGCCAATCTCTCTACATAATGATTTTGCTTCAGCAACAGATTTTACGCCATCTTCAGATCCTTCAATTACAGGTAAACCATATTTTTTCGCTATTTTTTTTGCTTGTATCTTATCTCCCATTTTTGAAATTATATCACCGCTAGGACCTATGAACTTTATTCCATGTTTGTTTACGATCTCAGAAAATTTAGCATTCTCTGATAAAAATCCATAGCCTGGATGAATAGCTTCCGCACCTGTTAAATCTACAGCAGACATTATAGAAGAAATATTTAGATAACTATTTTGTGGTTGGTGAGAACCTATACAAACACTTTCATCGGCTAGTCTGACGTGCATTGAGTCAGCATCTACGTCGGAATGAACAGCTACAGTTCCAATACCCCATTCTTTGCAAGCTCTAATTACTCTAACAGCTATTTCACCTCTATTAGCTATTAAAACTTTTTTAAACATTATTTATTTATTTAAGAAGAATTAAAGATTGACCAAATTCGACAGGCTGGCCATCTTCAACTAATATTTTTTTAACTTCACCATCAGAAGTTGCCGGAACATGATTCATAGTTTTCATAGCCTCAACAATCATTATGGTTTGTCCTTTTTTAATTTTATCTCCAACTTCAACAAATTTTTTTGCTCCAGGTTCAGCAGCTAAATAAGCTGTTCCTATGATTGGTGATTTTACTCTAATTCCATCTGTATCATCTGAGGATTTTAAAACTGATTTATTAGGAGAAACTATCGCGCTTGTTTTATTTTGCTCAATTGATTTAGAAGCTCTTGAAACTTTAATTTTAGTTTGGCCTTCTTGATACTCCAATTCTGTTAAACTAAATTCTTCTAGGTTTTCTACAAGCTCTTTAATTAATTTTTTATCAAATTTCATATTTTTAAATATTTATTCATAGCTTTTAAAGCCATTATATAACCATCAGCCCCAAAACCACAAATAATTCCTTTAGCTAGCTTACTGATTAAAGATTTATGTCTGAAATCTTCTCTATTATATATGTTGCTTATATGCAATTCAATAATAGGTATCTTAAGAATTTTTAAAGCATCGTGTATCGCTACAGAAGTGTGTGTGTATCCCCCAGCATTAATTATTAATCCTTGCTGTTCATTTCTAGAATTTTGTATTTTTTCAACTAACTCACCTTCAATATTAGACTGAAATAAAGAAAGAGCAATATCACTCTTATCAGCAAATACATTACAGTTATTTTCAATATTTTTTAATGAAATGCTCCCATATTGATTTTTCTCTCTTTCACCTAAAAGGTTGAGATTTGGTCCATTAAGAATTATAATTTTATTCATCAATATCTAATATAAATACTGATTAGCTTAATTATGGCAAAAATACAATTAAATGGAAAAAAAATATCAATTAAATCAAACTTTTCCATTCAGGATTTGTTAAAAAAATATAATTTAGCTAATAAAAAAGTTGCAATTGAACACAACGGGCAAATAGTTCTTAAAATAAATTACAAAAAAAAACATTTAAAAAATGACGATAAAGTAGAAATTGTTCATTTTATTGGAGGCGGATAATTTGAAAAAAGATATTTTAAAAATTGCAGGTAAATCTCTAAAATCAAGGTTAATTGTGGGAACTGGAAAATACAAAAATTTTATTGAAACCGCTAAGGCAATAAAAGCTTCTGGAGCAGACATGGTTACTGTTGCAGTAAGAAGAGTTAATATTTTAGACAAAAAAAAACCAATATTAACAGATTATTTAAATCCAAAAAAAATAATTTATCTTCCAAATACTGCCGGATGTTTTAATTCAGAAGAAGCTCTTAGGACCCTAAGGCTAGCTCGAGAAATGGGAGGGTGGAAATTAGTAAAATTAGAAGTATTAGGCGATAAAAAAACTTTATACCCTAATATGATTGAAACAATTAAATCAACCAAAACACTTGTTAAAGAGGGATTTAAAGTAATGGTATATTGTACTGATGACCCTTTATTAGCAAAAAAATTAGAAGATAATGGTGCTTCAGCAATTATGCCTTTAGCATCCCCTATAGGTTCAGGTTTAGGTCTACAAAATAAAATTAATATTTCACTTATTATTAATCAATCAAAAGTTCCAGTCATAGTTGATGCGGGAATAGGAACAGCATCAGATGCGACCGTTGCAATGGAATTAGGGTGCAGTGGTGTTTTAGTTAATAGCGCGATAGCAAATGCAAAAAAACCAATCCTAATGGCGCAAGCATTTAAATATGCTGTGCTATCAGGAAGAAATTCTTATTTAGCTGGCAGAATGAAGATGAATTATTTTGCTACTCCGAGTTCTCCAATAGAAGGGTTAATTTAGCTTTTCTTTTTTCTTCTAATCCAAAGAGTCCTTAACTTTTTTTTATTTTTTATTTTTTTAATTTCCTTTTTCCCTTTTTTTAAAGGTTTTTTTGCATCTTTTGACAATAGTTTTTTTTCAATATTTTTATTTTTCAAAGATACTTTATTAATTTTTTTAATTTCTATAATTTTATCTATATTTTCCATAGAATTTATTATTTTTTTTGATTTATTTAATAAGTCAATTTTATATTCAGGAATAATTAATCTTTCGTCAGATAAAATTTCTATTTTAAATAAATATTTTTTTTGAAAATACTTTAATTCTTCTGATAAATTTTTTTCAATAAATAACTTTACTTTTTCCGGAACATAAGATTTGATAATTTTTACCTTATCAGTAAAAGCTAAGTGTTGAATTTTCTTGAGAATTTTTTGTGAAAATGACCCCAATGAAAGTTGTGTTTCCCATTTTACAGAACCTTCACGCAATCTTTGTCTTGTCATTTCTAGTAAACCAAAATTACTAATTCTTCCTATTTGAATTCTTGCTCTATCTTTTCTAATACTTTCTCTCATTTTTCTTTCAACAGTTCTTCTGTTGTAAAAATTCATCATATCAATAAAATCGACAACTATTAAACCAGACAAATCTCTTAATTTTATCTGATGTGCTATTTTTTCTGCCGCTTCTAAGTTTGTATTTAATGCGGTTTTTTCAATATTAATTTGTTTGGTGGATTGACCAGAATTAATATCAATGGAAACTAAAGCCTCTGTTGGATTTATAACTAAATAACCGCCTGATTTAAGTTTTACTGTTGGTTCAAAAATATTATTTAATTCTTTTTCTATTTTTGCATCATGAAAAAGTGGTATCTTGCCTCTATATTTTTTTATATTTTTTACATTTTTAGGCATTAATTCTTTCATAAATTTTTTTGCTTTTTGATAAGCTTCGTTACCTTCAATGTAAACATATTTAGTATCGTTATCATATGTGTCTCTTAATGTTCTTTTAATTATATCTCCTTCTTCATAAACTAGGGAGGGAGCATTAGAGTCTAAAGCTTTGTCTTTTATTTCTTCCCAGGTTTTTAATGTATTCTTAAAATCTTTTTCAATTTCATTTTTAGTTTTATTAGCACCTGCTGTTCGAACAATTACACCCATACTTTTGGGGATATTTATCTCGTTAAGAATATCTCGA
>Ga0233444_10004714_pt1 | contig 12938 bp, 27 predicted proteins | sample SI_124_October20_6_FD_182792 | JGI IMG/M metagenome (GOLD analysis project Ga0233444, IMG submission 182792) | Seawater microbial communities from Saanich Inlet, British Columbia, Canada - SI_124_October2016_10_MG | ecosystem: Environmental > Aquatic > Marine > Inlet | place: Canada: British...
CGGCATATTACAATTTTTAGCATACAGTGGCAACGCACCCGAAGTACAAGAAATGTTTAAAGCACAACTTTCACAAAGAGAAAAGCCTAAGTTCCAGCCCGCACATGAGAACCCTAAATGATACATGCATTTATATTAATAGTACTAATAGCAGACGTACAACAACCAAGCCCTATGTATTTTAGGAGTATTGATGTTTGTCAGTATTACGCTAAACGTATACCTAGACAATATGGTAACTACGGAAATAAACACCTAGTACCTGCTGAACATAGAATTACAGCATATTGCAAGCCAGTAAAAGTCAACCCGCAGAACACACTAGTATATGATCACTAAATACTAGCATGAGCAAGTATATCACACATTGGACAGTAGCCTTGGTAACGGCTATAGTTATGTTAAGCATACATTATGGGGATAGCACCATTGTCCAAACGCTCCGGTTGAAGCAATTTGATATATTACAAACCACAGATCAGCCGAAAGTATCCCAAGATGTTGTAGTAGTCGCTATTGACGAAACAGCCATTGAAAAGTATGGTCAGTGGCCTTGGAAGCGCGAGATACTAGCAGATATAATCTGGGAGTTACGTGAAGCAGGTGCGGGTATAATTGTACTCCCAATTTTAATGTCAGAGGTCGATAGATTAGGCGGCGATATGGAATTGGCTCAGGCACTTGTCGAGAACGGAATAGTTATAGCACAAACAGGAACTAGTTCTGGTATCAATCGCAACGCGGTCCCGCGCGGTATTGCGAAGTTAGGTGACCCACTGCCATATATGTTTGAATGGCCGGGAATGTTGGGCCCTATACCACTGTTAGGAGACAATGCAGACGGTGTTGGAGTTGTAAACACATCACCCGAGATTGATGGCGTTATACGCCGAGTTCCACTCCTTATGCGTATCCAGGATGATACGTATCCATCTTTAGCAGTGGAAGTTATTCGTGTTGCTACAGGAGCACCTAGTTACCAAGTCAAGGAAGCAGGTGCAGGAATAGAAGCAATAAGAGTACCTGGATATCCTATAATAAAAACTGACCCTAATGGTCAGATTTGGTTGCGTTGGAACAAGCAATTTGAAACAATAAGTGCGGCCAGTGATGACCTAAGTATTGTTACTGGCCGCACAGTTATTATAGGCGCACAAGCAGAAGGCATTGGTGGAACAATCGCTAGTCCAACTGGTCCACAATTCAATTATATGCCAGCGGCAGTTACACTACAAACTGTAATAGACGGAGATCAAATACAGCGTCCTTTTTGGGCGTTTCTTGTAGAATTGGCAACTACTGGTTTAATTGGTATTATTTTAGTATTATTAGCACGTTTTACACCCTACTACATAGTAGGTGGTGCTATTGTAGTATTTTCTGGAGGTCTTGCTTATAGTGCAATATATGCTTGGCAAAACCACCTTTATTTGCTGGATGTTACAATTCCGGTCCTTACGGTTCTAATTGTAGGTTTACATGCAGTGTTCAATCGCTTTGTAAGTGAATACTTTCAAAAGCAAGAAATTAAAAAACAGTTTGCAGGATATGCGTCACCAACAGTAGTACGTATGTTACAAGAAAATCCTGCACTAATCAAAGAAGGTATGAAGAAAGAAGTTAGTATTTGTTTCTCAGACCTAAGAGGCTTTACACCACTAGGTGAATCATTTGGTGATGACGTAAAAGGCCTAACTAAAATTATGAATGGATATATGGATGCAATTACGCAACCTATACTAGATGCAGACGGTATGGTTATTAAATACATTGGCGATGCAAGTATGCACGTACACAACGCACCCATAGAAGATCCACACCATCCTCGGACAGCAGTACAGTGTGGATTAGACATGCTTAAAGCAGTGGAGAAGTTTAATGAAAAAATTACTAGCGAAGGCAGGCCACCTGTTGGTATGGGTGCCGGCATTAATACTGGTCTTGGTTATCTTGGCGAAATGGGCAGTACAGCAAGACACAGTTATGACGTCCTTGGAGACTCAGTTAGTACAGCCGCTCGTATTGAAAGCAAGTGTAAAGAATACGGATGTGTATTACTTGTTGGAGATGCGACATACCAGCGTACTAAGTCAGACTTCTTCTATCTAAAAATAGATGATCTTGCTGTTAAAGGTAAAACAGTTGGTATTGGGATATGGACAGTGTTGGACCAAAGACGTCCTGCATGGCGCACAGCACAACGTCAGCATCAAGACATGCACGAAGCATACCAAGCACAAAAATTTGATGAAGCAATATGGATTTGTGAAAAACTAATGAGACACTTTGATGGCAAGATGGAAGGTTATTATAAGATGTGGATCGAAAGATGTGAGTATATGAAAACACAAGATTTACCTAAAGATTGGAATGGAGTATTCATTGCAACAACAAAATAATACAGATGATTTAGAAAACAAAGTTCTTAATCTTAAAAGACGTATTCGTGAAATGAAAATGAGTATGGCAGGTGAACTACCTGATGGACGTAAAGAACCTCAATTAGATTTTTCTTTACAGAGTGTTCCTACACATAGTGATGTTGATGAATTAAAAGCAAAACTACTTGGTAGAAAGTAATTCTTCACAATCGCATCTGTAGCAAACATCGTTAGCACACGTTTCACATTCAGTTTTATTGCAATGACAACTATGACCGCACGTTTTACATTTACTTTCTTCGCTTTGTGACTTTGACATCTTGAATTTCCTTTTTCACTCTCTCTATAGTGTCAAGATCTAAATCGAGTTTCTTCCCAGTCATTTTTTCATACTGTTCTTTAAACTCTAATACCATATTTAATTTTTGTGTTAGACGTATCATATCATTATCTAACATACGAATACGATCAATCAAACCAATTAATGTTTTGCTTGCATCGCCTAAGACAGGATCGATTTCTGTAGTTACCCATTTCCAAACATAATAGACAAAGTAGCCGAGGCCCATTGCCGCTATGATAGGAAATCCGTATTCACTAATCGCTGTCGCTAGATCCATTCGTATTCTTTCCTTGTTCGTACTTTGCCATTAACACAGCAAGTTCGTTTGTTTTTACCAACCAACCATTTTCGTTTACAACAAAAACATCTCCGGGTTTGTAAAGATAATTTTCTTTTCTGCTACCGTCTTTCATGACGCCCATTACTTCCCCGGGCCAGTCACCTTTAATAGTAAAATTACTTCCTGCACTTTCTACAGTATAGTCCATCCAAATCATGTTACTTCTCCTTAGTCTCTACGTGCATCGTCTTTGCCTTCGTTGGCGGCAATACGATCAACGTTTGGCTTCACACTCAAAGCATAACTCATAAGTGTATCTATTTTAACTAGGTCGTTGTTCATAGTTTGAACACGATTATCAAGTCCCATTATAATGCCCTTAAGACTTTTTACGGATCCAGTAACTCCGCTTAGTATAAACTTTAAAGTAGTGAACACAAAGATACCAGATGCTATTGCCCCTGCAATTGGAAATCCAACATCACTAACTAAACTTAAAAAGTCCATTCTAAGCCCTCCATATATATTTATCAATTAAATACACATATATTATACAGGAGGAACTATGCCAATTTATCCATATCATTGTCAAGAGTGTAATGAACTCTGGGACGAAGTTATTCGTTATGAAGAATCACCTGATGAATGTCCTGGATGTGGAGAAAAGAAAAATCTTAAAAGATTACTAGGAGTTCCACAAAAGCCAAAGGTACAAGAAGGTGCCGCACAGGATCGCTGGGGATATAACAAGACCACAACAGAAACGCTATTTGCAGGTAACATACCAGGTGGCCGACAAGATAAACAATATGATGAAAATGCAGACAAAGCCATGGCTAAAGAAAAAGCGGATAAAAAAGCCCGTAAAGGCGCTACAGTAGCAGTTACTAGACCAAAATCAAAAGTTCCAACAAAAAAATAGTTGACTAATCGTATATAATCGTATATAATCGTATGTAACTAAAGGAGAATAAATTTATGATTAAAGGATTTAAACCGCCGTGTGTGGTTTTCCAAACTAGAGTCCGAGATGAGAGCATTGAAGGACCTAACCCATATCGCTGGGAACAAGTAACAAGCGATGAAATTTTAAAAGGTAAGCGTGTAGTATTGTTTAGTTTGCCTGGAGCATTTACACCCACTTGTTCGACATATCAATTACCAGGCTTTGAAGAAAATTATGATACAATTCGTAATATGGACATCGACGAAGTATATTGTATTTCAGTTAACGATTCATTTGTAATGAATGCTTGGGCCAAACAACAAAACATTAAAAATGTAAAAGTACTTCCAGACGGTAGTGGTAACTTTACACGTTACATGGGAATGTTAATTGGTAAAAACCATTTAGGCTTTGGTATGCGTAGTTGGCGTTACATGGCAGTCATTAATGATGGTACTATTGAGCAATGGTGGCAAGAACCAGGCATTAATAATAACGGTGAAGATGATGATCCGTATGAACAAACTACTCCTGAAAACTGTTGTAAATATTTAGGATCCTGTTAATGAGTTTTAATGTTCACGAGTACTATGATTGGTCTACACTAATTGATCAAAGTTCTCGTGAACGTATGATGCTTGAAATTAATACAGGTATCGAAGCAGGTCGCTATTGGAAAAATAGTCCCAAGTATCAAACTGATTGGAATGTGTTTGGTACACCAACAGCAGACTTTATAAATCTTAAAATGAGTTTTATATGGTCTTGTTTTTCTTATTTGCAAAAAGAAGTTTCTATTAAGCAAGTACAGTCTTGGGCGTTTCAAACATGTTTGCCCGGAGAAGATAGAGATAAACTTTGGCATCATCATAATCATAATACTGAGACTACTACAGTTAGTGGAGTTTATTATTTACATTTACCTGAAGATGTTACTAGTTACGAAACAGCAGGTACCGAACTTGCACCAAATGGTGTAGATAAAGATGGGCAAATGATAACAACTTGGAAAACAGGACACTGGATGATTTATCCAGGCAAGGTATGGCATAGACCTGGAATATTACAATCAAATGAAAATCGCTATATTGTAGCGGCAGATATGGAGTTTTAATATGCAACACACAATTCAACAATTAATGGACAAAGTAAGTGCAATGCACACTTTAGCAGTCAAGGCACATAGAGAAAAATACAAAAAAGCACCAGGCGAACTATATGATGTCCAAGAAGTTACTATGCTTGTAGAACAGATACAGGCACTAGCAGGTGATATCTATAATGACAGAACACCGCATCCTAAATTAGAAAAGGACAAATAAATGATACGTAAGCAAGCCTTTATGCATTTTAATCAACAACCGTTTGAACAAAAATGGATTGACATGGTACACGAGTTAGCACCAGAAGTTGAAACTGCAACATCAAGTGATAAAGATCCGATGAATGAACGTCATAGTGAAGTAAGTTGGATCGACTCTAACGAAAAATCAAATGACTTGTTTCAGTATATCTACGAAATGGTACATGCGGCAAATACACAATCCGACTGGAACTTTGAACATGATGTTATTGAGCCTTTACAGTTTACACAATATAATGGTGAAAAGGAACAACGATACGATTGGCATGTTGATCATTTCATTGGTGAAGTTGAGAAAGATACTAGAAAAATTAGTTTCACAATTTTACTTAATGATGAATTTGAAGGAGGCGAGTTTGAATTAGAAGCAGGCTCTCCTGCAAACACTGAACGTGTACACACAGTAGATTTGAAAAAAGGCGATGCTATATTATTTCCAAGTTACACATGGCATAGAGTAAAGCCGGTTACTAAAGGAACACGTCATAGTCTAGTTGGATGGGTAAGAGGACCTCAATGGAGGTAAATACAATATGGCGTTAAAAACATTTGAATATAAAGCAGAAGAAATTTTTCAAGATATCCCCGGCGATAAGAAAAATGTTAATATGGTAATACCTCCAGAAATTTTAGAATCACAAGGCTGGAAAGTTGGTGATAAATTAAAATTTGATGTAGGCGACAAAGGCACCATTATTATTACTAAACCAGAAGAGGCCAAAGAAGACGACCAAAACGTCATAGTCATTACCCAACCTGAATGAGCAAAAAAGATATAATAGAAGCAGAAGGCAGAATCCTTGAAGTATTGCCAAACCAGATGTTTAAAGTTGAACTTGAAAACGGACATGTAATTACATGTTACACTGGTGGTAAAATGCGTAAAAATAAGATAAGAATAGTGGCCGGAGATAAGGTCCGATGTGAACTTACTCCTTACGATCTTACAAAAGGTCGCGTAACTTACCGTATTTAATACAACCAAAACAGTTGACATACACTAGTTTTTAGTATATACTAATTATATACTAAGGAGTAAACATGATGTTTGTAGAAATTATCGGCGGTTCAAAATCACAAAAAAAGCATGTAGCGAACATGGTTGAATTCTGTGTTAAAACACTAATGCCAAGACTGAAATTAGATATTACTGTAAACTTATGCAAACCTACAGGTGCAATGGGCTATTGTTTAGAAGCAGACAACAATAGAACATTTGAACTTGAAATTGATAAAACACAACCTTTACGTGGATTACTAGAAACTGTAGCACATGAAATGGTACATGTAAAACAGTATGCTAGAGGCGAGTTAAGCCCAGTTAAAGACATATGGATGGGCAAAACTTACGATCCTAAAGAAATTAGTTATTGGGATCTACCGTGGGAAATTGAAGCACATGGACGTGAAGTAGGATTATTTGTACGTTATTGTGAAGCAAACTCTTTAAGTAAGTACAAATGGACCCAGATATAATAAATACGTATATAATAAATTATGCCTAAATACGATAATTGGAACAGTTCAGAAGCAGTAGAACGATCGTTACTAGATAACGATATACACTATCTGAATGGAGAACTTACAAGCGAAAATGTAGGTGAAACAATTAAATGGATCCTTAGTGCTAATCTAGTAAAGAAACCCAAAAGAACATTAGAATTATACATTAACACCACAGGTGGAGATCTGTATGAAATGTTTGCTCTTATTGATGTTATGAAGTACAGTTATCACAACATAAGCACAGTAGGTATTGGTGCTATTATGAGTGCAGGGTTTATGATCTTTGCAAGTGGAACAAAAGGCTATCGTTGGATTGGTAAGAACACTGGTATTATGAATCATCAACATAGTGATAATATGGACGCTAAGATGCATGACATGAAAGCACAGATGAAAGAAAATAAAAACTGTGAAATGAGATGTATGCAAATTCTTAAAGATGCAACAGGCATGACTGTACAAGAGGTTAATACAAAATTTATTAAGAATCCTAGTGATCAATACTACACAGCCAGACAATTGGTTGACCTTGGTATAGCAGACGATATTTTATAGTTGACATCTATAACAATAAGTGTTATAATATATACATAATTAGGCAAAAGAGGCACAAATGGAAACTAAAGAACTTTCATATAAAATACAAGATGCACTAGCAGTTGCATTTTCGGCTTATAAAATTAATAATGGTTACATTAAAGACACTGCACGTTTCAGTGAACCTACTAACCCAACAGTGTTTAGTAACAAAGACTTAGTAAAATTTCAATTCCGTCCTGAGTTTCGACCTGACGACTTCAAACCATTTCATACTAGTGATGAAGAATATGCACAAGTAGACGAAGCACAAAAACACTTTCGTAGATATGTGTTTGGCATTATTGGCGATAACCTTTCAGATTTTCAGCGTGATATTATTGATGTTGCATCGCAAGATAAAGTACGTTTTGAACAATTAGGTTTAGTTGCGTTCATTCCAGAATTTGTAAATAGAGAATTAAAAGAAGGTGCTCTTAAAAAAACTATACGAACAGAGTACCGCGATAGTTTGTACATTGGAGGTGTAGGTGAATCAGTTGAAGGTGTTTGTAAAATTATTGATAGTCACTACAGTAGTCACTATGAGCGTTATGCTTACACTGGTGATGTTATGGGCAATCTTATAGGCTTTTGGAATAAGTTTGAAATTCCTATTGGTGAACGTAAAAAGTTTAAAGCAAAAGTAAAAGCACACGTCAAGAACAGACTGTTTGATGTTAATGAAACACAGTTAAACTACGTTAAAGTTTACAAAGTCTAATCGTCGTTATAAATACAATTACAATATACATACCAGGGAGATGATCTATGAGTCAATCAATTGAATTTGAAGATGCCTTAGAAGACGACGACTGGGGATTAATTATTTCGTCGGACGGAAGCCTTAAAGGCCTATTCATACCAGAAGGTAAAGAAGAAGAAGACGTTCCACCCAACATTGTAAAAATGTGTCAAAGAGTATTTGGAATTGATGTAACTTCTAACAGTAACGAATATGCTACACTACATTAGAGGTTGACTTCTAATTAAAACGATCGTATAATAGTAGTATAATTTAAATACACACAAGGGTAAACATCATGCCAAAAACTTTCGTAATAAGTGATACTCACTTCAACCACGATCTCATTCTTACTTTTAAGGATTACATTGGTAAGCCTGTGAGAGAGTTTGACTCTGTTGAGCAGATGAATGAGTGCATGATGGACAACTGGGTAAGCGTTGTTAAGCCTGAAGATACTGTTATCCACTTAGGTGATGTATTGTTTGGTGAAAACAAAGTTGACTGGTTAGAAGCAAACTTTGCAAAGTTACCTGGTAAGAAACATTTAATATTAGGTAACCACGACAATCCAAAGTTTCTTGCTCCATTCTTTAAAAGCATCAAGTTATGGTCTGAATTACCTGGAATGGTATTAAGTCATGCTCCGATGCATGAGCAAACTCTTAAAGAGTCGCACAGGTTTAAGGACGGTATCTTAAACGTTCACGGACACATTCACACTAATGCTTGTCCTCCAGGACCATACAAGTGTGTTAGTGTTGAGCAAATCAACTTTACACCACTAGATGTAGAGGAAATAATCGTTGGATGATTGGAAGATACTAAAAGAACTTGCTCTTGAAGCAGATACAGTTGACCCTATTGATTGGGGTCAACTGAACATATCCGAAGATGAAGCATTTAACCTTATGAGTATGCATGTTGCTGAATTGGAAAATAACCACTTGACATTGAAAGCAATATGTGTTAAACTAATGGTAGAAAACTTTGTTTTAAATTTAAAACTACTAGGAATGAAATGAAAGAAGTATTTGAAAATAAATGTACAGTTACATGTACTAACAACGATAAAGTAGCAGAAGCAGAAGTTGATAACTTTAGACCTAAAGATTCAATGAATATTTTTATGGCTACTAATAAAATACACATGAAATACAACGGTAGAGTATATGTTGGTAATGCATTTGGTTACGAGTTTACAACTCCAGGACCAGAATCTTATAATGTAAAGGAAGGACGCTAATGAGTAGTAAATTTGATGGTCCACTTGTAAGTGCTTTTGAAAGCGATCCTACAGGTGTAGTTAAACAAGAACTAGTTACGTATCGTGTTAAGGACGGTATGTTGCGTAAAGAAATAACAACACGTAAATTTAATAGTGATCAAACTGACTGGCACGATTCACAGTCAGTCGATCCTATGATGGAGGTCAAATAATGCCTTTAATTCCTATGGTGGTTGAACAAGAAGCAAGAGGTGAACGTTCATGGGACATTTACAGTAGACTTCTTAAAGATCGAATTGTAATGTTAAATGGTCAAGTTGATGACGGCAGTGCCAATGTAGTTGTTGCACAGTTATTATTTTTAGAATCACAAAATCCTGACAAGCCAATTAACTTTTATATTAACTCACCGGGTGGTGTTATTACTTCAGGCATGAGTATTTACGACACAATGCAATTTATTAAGTCGCCGGTACATACTATGGTAATGGGACAAGCATGTTCAATGGGATCATTCCTAGCACAAGCAGGTGAACCAGGACAACGTAAGTTATTGCCTAATGCACGTACAATGATTCATCAGCCAAGTGGCGGTGCTCAAGGTATGGCAAGTGATATTGAAATTCGTTACAAAGAAATTCAGTATCTAAAAGAAAGCCTTACAAAATTATATGTTAAGCACAATACAGCAGGCAAAACATACGAGGACTTTGAACGTGATATGGATCGTGATAAGTTTATGAATGCTGAAGAAGCAGTTGCATACGGACTTGCAGATACTATTGTGGAGAAAAGATAATGCCTATTCCAGAAAGAATTACTATGCCAGGAGCACCAGAACCTAAAGACCCTAGTAAGAAACATTTTTATATTAGTATGATTAAAAGTGGAGTACGTATCTTAGGCTGTGGCGTGTGTTTATTTACAGGCAATGTAATTTGGTTAGCAAGTGGATTTCTTGTTGCAGAATTATTAGGCATTGCGGAGGAATTATAATGAATGATCTTAAATTTACTACCGCAGGCGATTTTATTGCAGATACAAAAGGTATTCCTAAACAAGACGAATTGTTAGAAATATTAAGTACAGGTGTACTTGTTGTTACTTTCAATAAACTAGATGGCGATCAACGTGTAATGACTTGCACAAAAAACAACGAACACATTCCTGAAGATATGCGTCCTAAAACTCAAAAGGTTATTAAGGAAGGCACTATTACTGTTTGGGATATGAATGCCAAAGGTTGGCGTTCGTTTAAATATGATCGTGTAACTAAAGTAGAAGGTGGCGGTACAGTCACAATCACAAAGGAGAACTAAAATGAAAAAATTCGTAATTATTACGGCGCTATCAATGTCTTTGGCGGCTCCTGCATTTGCAGAAACAGTTCAAGGTACTATTACTGATCATTTTAAAACTGTAGTTTCGCAAACACCTTACAATGTTGAAGTATGTCGCGATGTAACTGTAGGTGGCGGTACAAATACAGAAGGTGCTATCCTTGGAGGCATCATCGGAGGCGTTATTGGCAATCAATTTGGTAAGGGCAGTGGCAAAGAAGCCGCAACTGGTGTTGGTGCTTTAATTGGAGCGATCCAAGGTGGAAAGAACAATGGTCCTACTCGAACACAAAGACAGTGTCAACTTGAAACACGGTATAATGAAACTCAAAAAGAAATTTATAGTCATAGCATTATGACTTTTCATTCGAACGGTAAACATCATCGTGTAAGGTTCAATAAATAAAATAATACGGAAGTGTGCCTGAGTGGTTTAAAGGAGCGGTTTACTAAACCGTCGTAGGGGTGACTCTACCGTGGGTTCGAATCCTACCACTTCCGCCATAAATTGGTTAAGTAAAACTTGACAATCATTAGAAAGATGCTATATTAGTATTATGTATAAGGTAACAGCATACTTCAAGACGCACAAGGTGTCACAAATGTTTAAGGACGTTTATGATGCCATTGACTACAAAGATAGTGCAGATGCACATTACCCTAAGAAAGTAACATTTGAAAAAGGAGTATTCTCAATGAGAGAATGGGTTTATGATTGTTGGAATAGCGTAATGGATGACGAAAGAAATCCTCTAAGTTCTATTCCAGACTTTAGCACACGGCATATGATTATGCAGGTATTAGCATGGATGTGGTGTATTGTATTTGGCATTATTGTAGGTAGCATGTATGCAGGTGTTTTTAGTATGGTACTACATACACTATTACTAGGTGCTATTGCTGTGACAGTAGCAACGTTTGAAACAGCAAAACGTAAACCAAGTGCATTTAGTTTTATAAAAGGTTATCATTCGCATGGAAGAAGCAGAGGATTTACTATTTGGAGAGACGAAAAAGGTAATGCTAAAAAAGTTCCACTAGATCCTAATGACCCTGGTGGAGAGCATGAGTAAATGTTTAATGCCGTTAAAGAAATAATATGGCATTTAACTTGTGTTAGTTGTAACAACTGGTTTACATATGCGACAATGGAAGATAAGTTACGTATTGATAGGTATACTTTCCATTGTCCACATTGTGGAAAAAAGGGTTCTGCGAAGATAAATAACTCGACAGACTAAACAGGCTCAATTTTTTTTGAGCAAATTTTTTTTAGGTCGAAACTCGAAAAAGGAAAAAAAGATGACGCAGTTGATAAACCCAAGTAAATTTACAAAAACAGTTGGCCTTTTAAGGTCATTTTTTTTGGAAAAAGGATTCTTAGAAGTCCACACACAAAACAGACTAAGCATACTTGCCGCATGTGAAGATCCATTCAATGTAGCAACATACAATTACGCAGGCCAAGTTTGGCCATTGCCGCAAACAGGCCAGATGTGGCTAGAACATGAATTATTAAGTAGCCCCTCTAGTAAGGGGTTTTTTTGTGTCTCCACTTCCTACAGGCAAGAGCCTAATGCAATCCCAGGCAGACATGATATAATATTTCCAATGTTTGAATTTGAAATGCCAGGTGATGTAAACGATCTTAAGAAGATGGAAATTGAACTATGTGAATACTTAGGCTTTGATGCACTAACAGAAAAAACATATAGAGAATGGCAACAGCATTGGGGTGTAAGTGCAGATACTGAAATGGATGCAAGTCACGAACAAGCAATGGAGATGAACTTTGGTAGTTGCTTAATTACAGACTTCCCTGAACTAACATCACCTTTCTGGAACATGGCTAGAAATGCTGATGGCGACACTGCAAAGAAGATGGATGTTATACTAGGTGGTATGGAAACTATTGGATCAGCAGAACGTTCATGTGATGTTGATATGATGCGTGACACATTCCATAGCATTGTAGATGGAGAGTACGCAGAGTTGTTATTCAAACTATTTGGTAAGGAAAGAGTTGAAGCGGAACTAGAAAAGTTTTTAGAGTTTGACTTCTTCCAAAGAGTAGGCGGAGGCATAGGTGTAACACGTATGATCCCTGCACTAGAAAAAATAGGCAAGATATAAGATTATTCTAGGGTGGTGAAATTGGTAGACACGTATGACTGTTAATCATATGATAGATATACTGCAATTTATTTATCGTGGAGGTTCGAGTCCTTCC
>Ga0233444_10004717_pt1 | contig 12934 bp, 17 predicted proteins | sample SI_124_October20_6_FD_182792 | JGI IMG/M metagenome (GOLD analysis project Ga0233444, IMG submission 182792) | Seawater microbial communities from Saanich Inlet, British Columbia, Canada - SI_124_October2016_10_MG | ecosystem: Environmental > Aquatic > Marine > Inlet | place: Canada: British...
CTACTGGCAACACCGACAGCTGAATAATGCTAAGCAGCAAAGCCATTGGAGATAAGGGGGAGCAACTGGCACTCAATTATCTTAATAAAGCAGGCTTAAAACTTATTACCCGTAACTTCCGAAAACGCGGTGGTGAGATCGATTTGATTATGCAAGACGATGCCACACTGGTTTTCATTGAAGTCCGGTTACGGCAATCAAACCAGTTTGGTAGTGCTATAGAAAGTGTCACATACACAAAACGGCAAAAAATAATTCAAACAGTGCAGTGCTACCTTCAGGAAAACAAGCCAGAATACCTTGCATATCGTTTTGATGTTATTGGAATAACACCTCTTAATAATGACTTTAAGATCAATTGGGTAAAAGATGCATTTCAACTAAATTAACACTAGCCAAATGTTGTCCAGACAGCGATAATAAAACTATCGTTGATTAGGATCTTGTTATGACAAAATCGAAATTCGCTCTTCTTATACTCCTCCCTCTTGTTTTACTTCAAGGTTGTGCCACTGCTGTTATAACTGGCGCTGCAACAGGGGCGTCACTTGCACATGATCGGCGAACAACAGGGTCTGTCATCGATGATCAAGGTATTGAGTTTAAAGCAGCCAGCGCAATCTACAGTAATAAGGCCATTTACAATCAAAGCCATATTAATGTCACTAGCTATAATGGTACCGTTTTATTGACTGGCGAAGCTTTGACCGAGCAGCTAAAACAACAAATTCATGATCTTGTCCGTGCCCTTCCTAAAGTTCGCACTATTCACAATGAATTAATCATTGCTGCCCCCAGCGCAATACCCTCTCGTAGTAGCGATGCTTGGATCACCTCTAAAGTGAAAGCGAAAATTGCGGCAGAAAAAGGCTTAGATCCTTTCTTCGTTAAAGTCGTCACTGAGCACGGTATCGCTTACCTAATGGGCATTGTGACAAGAGCAGAAGCACAAAAGTCTGTCCAAATTGTGTCAAATTCAGCAGGTGTACAGCGCGTTGTTAAAATCTTTGAATATATCGATTAGAATGGTTTGACGACGGCCAAAATCACAACTGCAATTAAAATTACAACGGGTAATTCATTAAACCAACGATAGTAAATATGAGAACGCTGATTATTGTCGTTGGCAAAATCTTTTAAGATACGGCCACACATGCCATGGTAAGCAAATAGGATTAAGACTAAAACCAGCTTCACCTGTAACCACCCCATAGTCAGCAATACTTCTATTGGGTAGAAACTCATTAGCCAGCCTCCGAGTAGCAAGGCAACTATGGCACTGGGCGTCATGATCCCTCGGTATAATTTACGCTCCATTATTTTAAATCGTGCGTTACTCGCCGTATCATCGCTCATTGCATGATAGACAAATAAACGCGGTAAGTAGAACAAAGCAGCAAACCATGTCACAACAGACACGATGTGAAAGGCTTTCACCCACAACATTCCCTACTCCTTCAAATCAATGATAATATCGACCTAATTTATCACGGAGCTGACCATGGCAGATAATAATCATTACGAAAGACGGCGATTTAGCCGTATTCCATTTGATGCACAAGGCCATATCATTGGTAAGCAAGGTGACTTGTACCCTAATTGCGCAGTAATCGATGTGTGCTTGAAAGGCTTACTGTTAAAAAAACCTGATAACTGGACAGGCCAATTAGGCCAATCTTATGATATCGATTTGATTTTAGATCATGCTCAAGTTGTCATCAGAATGGTTAGTACTGTTGCTCATATTGATCCTGAACAGATTGGTTTTGAATGTCAGCAACTGGATCTAGATAGTCTGAGTCATCTGAAGCGCCTAATTTCACTCAATTTAGCTGATGAGTCATTACTACATCGAGAACTTTCAACACTCATCTCACAATAACTTTTATACTAAAACTTCAGCATCAGTCGGCAGCTGTCATCAAACTGCTTACTTTAGCGCGTCGATCGCTTCTGAAAGATGCTGTACCGCTACAACCTTAATGCCTTTGATGGTTTTGCGTGGGGCATTGGCCGTTGGCACAATAGCGTGCTTAAAACCATGTTTCGCTGCATCACTGATTCGCTCTTCACCCGCTTGCACTGGCCGAATCTCTCCTGTTAAGCCCACTTCACCAAAAATAATTAAATCGCGTGGTATCGGCTTATCTCTTAAACTGGATAAGACAGCAGCTAGAACAGCTAAATCCGCCCCTGTTTCGCTGAGTTTGACGCCCCCGACCACATTAATAAATACATCTTGGTCACTACATGTAATGCCCCCGTGACGGTGCAAAATAGCCAATAACATAGCTAGTCTATTTTGTTCTAAACCAACAGAGACACGTCTTGGGTTACCTAGAGGGCTATCATCAACTAAGGCTTGAACTTCGACTAACATGGGCCTACTGCCTTCTCTTATCACCGTCACAACACTACCTGCTAAAGCGTCATCACCGCGTGATAGAAAAATGGCGGAGGGATTACTGACTTCTTTTAGGCCCAGTTCAGTCATCCCGAATACGCCTAATTCATTGATGGCACCAAAGCGATTTTTTACCGCCCTTAAAATACGGAATCGCGTCGATGAATCGCCTTCAAAATACAATACGGTATCAACCATATGCTCTAAGACACGAGGTCCAGCCAGTGCACCTTGCTTTGTAACATGGCCGACAAGAACCATTGTTGTGCCACTTGATTTAGCAAAACGAACTAATTGAGCTGCGCTTTCTCGGACTTGTGCAACAGTACCTGGTGCTGATTGGAGTAATTCCGTAAACACTGTTTGAATTGAATCAATCACCATGACTTGTGGTTTAAGGGCTTTGGCTGTTGCAATCATTTGTTCGGCATGCGTTTCAGCAAGTAGATTTAATGGTACATTTTCAAGTTGGAGCCGTTCAGCACGCAATCTAATTTGTTGCAGTGATTCTTCGCCGCTCACATATAAAGGGCTAACACCACTACTCTTTGCCATCAGCGCCATTGCTTGTAATAACAAGGTCGATTTACCAATACCTGGATCACCACCAATCAACACGACCGATCCTGTCACTAAGCCGCCACCCAAGACCCTATCTAATTCAGGTAAGCCTGTCGTCCAACGCACAGCTTGCTCTGATGTCACTTCACTTAAAGTTTGAACCTGCCCTTTTTGCTCGCCCGCGTAGCTCGCATGACGACTGATTGTGGCTTGGCTTGTCGGTGATGAAGGCGTTTGAATTTCTTCTGTTAAACTATTCCACCCGCCACATTCTCCACACTGCCCTGCCCATTGCGGTGTTTGTGCCCCACACTCTTTACAACTATAAACCCGCTTTATTTTAGCCATAGTATTGTCTTGTTACCCGCTGGTTTAACTGGCAAAGTAATTCATAAGCAATGGTCTTCGCTTGTTTCGCTACTTGATCCACTGACACCCTTTCATCTCCCCAAAGTATCACTTCATCGCCCACTTCAACCATACTCAACTCTGATAAATCAACGCAAATCAGATCCATTGATACCCGACCTAAGACTTTCACTACTTTATTCCCGATACTGACATGACCAACATTAGATAATAGGCGGTTATAGCCATCGCCGTAGCCTATATTCACAGTCCCGACTTGCATTGGCTTATCAGCTTGCCAAGTTCCACCATAGCCCACTTGTTCGCCACTTTGAAGCCACTCAATAGCGATAAGTTGTGCCTTAGCTTGCATAACCGGTTTTAGGCCAAGTGACAGGGCTGTTTTGTCATTAAAAGGAGATGAACCATAAAGCATAATGCCTGGACGGATCCAATGATGATGACTCGTCGGTAATGTCATAATAGCCGCTGAGTTTGCCATACTAGTCGGGCCATTATGGCCAGCTATCGCTTTGCTCATTGTTACCTGTTGCTCGGTATTACGTTCATCTCCTAGGATATCGGCATTAGCAAAATGACTCATTAGGCCTATTTCACCAGCAATATTCTCAGTCTTCTTTAATCTTGTTACGGTCTCACTTACCTTGTCGGATGCAAAACCTAAACGGTGCATACCCGTTTCAACCATTAGCCAGCAAAATGTTAATGGCTTCGCTAACGTTAACGTTGATAAACGTTGTATTTGTTGCAGGTTATGAAAAACAGGCGATAGGTCATATTCCGACGCTTGCTCACACTGCTTCGTTGAATGAATACCTTCTAATATGACAATTGGCTTTTCTATCCCAGCCTTGCGTAAGCGAATACCTTCAGAAAGTCTTGCTACAGCAAAAGCATCACTGCAATTTAATGCCTTGGCAACTTCGATATCACCATGACCATAAGCATTCGCTTTAATGACCGACATCACTTTAGCTTCTGGTGCGTAGTCTTTCACCTTTGAAAAGTTATGCCTTAGTGCTGCAAGATCAATATCAGCGACAGGGTAGTTATGCACGGCTATTGTTCACTGTAATCTTCATAATGGTTATAGGCAAAATTCTCAAACCGGGTGTATTTACCTTGGAAAGTCAAAGCAACAGTCCCAATTGGGCCATTACGTTGCTTACTAATGATGATTTCCGCTTTACCTTTTTCTGGAGAGTCTTCGTTGTAGACTTCATCTCGATAAATAAATACGATTAAATCGGCATCTTGCTCGATAGCACCAGACTCACGTAAATCCGACATGATAGGGCGCTTGTTCGGGCGCTGCTCTAGGCTACGGTTTAGTTGTGATAAAGCAATGACAGGTACTTCTAGTTCTTTAGCTAAGGCTTTTAAAGAACGTGAGATTTCAGACACTTCTGTTGTCCTATTTTCGCCACTCTTGCCACTGCCTTGCATTAGCTGAATATAATCGATCACGATGAGGCTCAGCCCATGTTCACGCTTCAAACGACGCGCTCTGGCCCGTAGCTCTGTAACCGTTAATGCTGGCGTATCATCAATAAACAGTGGTGCTTCGTTAAGTAATGCGATAGCCGAAGTCAATCTTGGCCAATCATCATCATTTAATTTACCCGTTCGGAGACGGTGTTGATCAATTTGCCCCAATGAAGATAACATCCTCATTGCTAGGGCATCTGCAGGCATTTCCATACTGAACACGGCAACGGGTTCTTTGCTTTTAATCGCCGCATTTTCTGCTAGATTCATTGCAAAAGTAGTTTTGCCCATTGATGGGCGACCGGCAACAATCACTAGGTCGGCCGGTTGTAAGCCAGATGTTTGTTCATCAAAATCAGTAAAACCCGTTGATAAACCGGTGATCGCGCTGTCTTGTTCAAATAAAGTATCGATGCGATCGATAACTTTACTCAAAACCTCTTTCACTTGAACAAAGCCGCCAGCTCTTTTAGCCCCTCTTTCGGCTATTTCAAATACTTGACCTTCAGCATGATCCAGCATTTCATCACTGCTTCTGCCCTCGGGGTTAAAAGCTGCATTAGAAATTGTGGTGCCAACAGCAATAAGTTGACGAAGGATAGAGCGTTCTCTGACAATAGATGCATAGGCTACAATATTAGCCGCACTCGGGGTGTTGCGAGATAACATGCCCAAGTAGGCTAGCTCTCCCACTTGATCGAGCTCGCCACGTTTGTCGTGATACTCTGCGAGTGTAATCACATCAACCGGTTCAGATTGCTCAAATAAAGCCGCAATACCACGGAATATCAGTTGATGATCACGGCGATAAAAATCGTGCTCGACAAGTAGATCAGCTGTTTTTTCCCAGCTCTCATTGTCTAAGAGGAGTCCGCCCAGCACAGATTGCTCGGCTTCAATAGAATGTGGTGGTACTTTCAGTGCCTCTGTGGCGGTATCTTTATATAAGTCAAGATAACTTAAGTCTTCCACAGTGATTCACCACCCTAACAATACACAGAATAATCACGTTTCCACCGATTACTATTCAAATCAATGGCATTAATTTAATAACACCGTAGGGTCGCTACGGTGTTATTAGAACTTCTTTTTTACGCTTCTTCTTGTGCTTTAGCAATCGCTTCTTGCTCTTCTAAAGCAGCTGCTCTCGCTTTATCAGCTTCGGCCGCTTCGGCTTGTGCTTGAAGTTGCGCTTCTGATGAGATATTAACTTTAACAGTCACAATAACATCTGAGTGTAGTTGCACATCAATATTATATTCACCAGTATGACGTAACGGGCCTGTTGGTAAACGGACCTCATTACGATCAATCTCAGCACCTTGCGCATTCAATGCATCAGCAATATCACTTGCGCCGACTGAGCCAAATAATTTACCTTCAATACCGGCATTGGCCATGACGTTGACTTCGCCAGCTGCGACTAATTTTTGTTGGCGCTGTTCTGCGGCACCTAACAACTTAGCGGCTGCAGCTTCTAAGTCAGCACGACGCCCTTCAAAGACTTCTCTGTTTCTTTTGTTTGCAGGTAAAGCTTTGCCTTTAGGGACAAGAAAGTTACGGCCAAAGCCAGCTTTCACATTGACTTCATCACCTAGGTTACCTAGTTTCTGCATTTTTTCTAGTAAAATGACTTGCATTTTTCTATCCTCTTTCGCAGTTTTTCACTGCTTTAAAATTCACTCGCCGTGTTCTACTGAACGTTGACGAAAATTAAACCACTGTTCCAAAACACCTATTAACGCCAATAAAAACACCATTTGAGGCATCATAATTAGCAACAATATATACATAACAAACAACCAAGCTTTATGCTTTTGTTGCAGCCTGACAATAGCGTGCACTACAGCAACACCTTGCACAGCAAATAACACCAATAAGATAGGTAAGCAGTCTTGTATTATCGCAATCCCTACACCAGGTAGTAATGCGATCAATGTCACTGCTACCGTTATTACTGCCGGTATTTTACCCAGTTGTAATTGCTGAAATTCTTCAGCAAAACCACCGGGGTTATATAAGCCTGCTTGCCATGCACGTCCAAGTAATAACCCAAGTACGACATTGGTAAACAAGCCTGCAACAATTAGCCCTGTCATCATGCTTGACAGAGTTGCTACAAATGAGGCTGTTTCTGCCTGTTCTAGCTGCCAATCGGGTTGTGCTTGTAGCATCTCCACGAAAGGCCCTACCATTTGTAACCACCATGCTGCTGGATCAGACAGTACTAAGTACGCCCCAACCACCAACAAAAGCCCTATTCCTACTGTCACTAGTAAACTCAAGACCAGTGACCGGGTATAGCCTAATATCAAGGCAACGCCATAGACTGGCAACCAACTTGAAATTAAAAATAAACCCGTTATCTGTGGTTGACTTAGCAAAAACGTGGCTGCAATTGCAAACACGATAGCTGCTATTGCAACGACTGTTATGCCTTCTTTTGGCCCGCCGCGTAATGTGCTTAGGGCAACGATACCACTGCCCAAGTAACTCAGCGGTGGTATCGCTAATGCCATTAACGACATAGCTGCAATAACCATTGCAGCCTGCCAGCGCCCTTGCATTGAAAAATTTGCAAGTTTACGGAGCATTATTCGTTAACCCTATTGTTCGATGTTTTGGTTAAATCCTACTTACTTATGCATATCGCAGTAAGGGATTAAGGCCAAGAAACGTGCACGTTTAACACAAGTTGAAAGCTGACGTTGGTAACGTGCTTTTGTTCCTGTGATACGGCTAGGCACAATTTTGCCTGTTTCTGTAATGTAATTCTTTAACAAATTGACATCTTTATAATCGATTTGCTTCACACCTTCGGCAGTGAAACGACAAAATCTTCTACGTCTAAAAAAGCGTGCCATGTTTATGCTCCTGCGTGATCGCGGTTACGAGACTTATTATCGTCATCGTCTTTACGCAACATTGGTGATTGTTCAGTCTCAGCACTATCCATGCTAACAACAAGGTGACGAATCACCGCATCATTGAAACGGAAAGCAGTTGTGACTTCTTCTAGTTGTACAACGCCGCATTCGACATTCATCAAAACATAATGCGCTTTGTGCACTTTATTGATTGGGTAGGCTAATTGACGACGGCCCCAATCTTCTAGGCGGTGAACTTGGCCACCTTCGCTTGTGAAAACCTGTTGATATTTTTCAATCATGGCAGGGACTTGTTCGCTCTGATCAGGGTGGACCAGAAACACTATTTCGTAATGTCTCATTAGAGCTCCTTACGGTTTAATCAGCCCTAAAGTCTTACAACTCAGGGCAAGGAGGATTACCCAAGCTTCGGGTAATCAGGCATTCTACGTTATTTTGTTATGGGATCACAAGCCTCTTTGACGTGCTGCTTCAAATAGGCACACACCTGCTGCAACCGAAACATTGAGACTTTCCGCACTTCCTTGCATGGGAATATGAACCACTTGATCGCAGTGGTCTCTAGTTAAACGCCTGATCCCTCGACCTTCAGCACCTAGAATAATAGCCGTCGGCCCTTTTAATTCAATGTCATACAAGGTTGACTCGCTGTCACCCGATGTCCCAACCAACCAAACCCCAGCTTGCTGCAATTCGCGCAAAATTCGGGCAAGATTCGTCACTTGAACAAAGGGTAACCGCTCGGCTGAACCACTTGAGACTTTCATCGCTGTTGCCGTCAAACCCGATGCCCGATCTTTCGGTGCGATTACTGCATGGGCACCCGCCGCTTCTGCCGTTCGTAAACATGCGCCCAAATTGTGTGGATCTTGAACACCATCTAAGATAAGCAATAAGGGTGCTTTCTCATTATCGATGAGATCATCAACCAGTTTAAGTAGGTCTGTTTCTGTTACTTCCTTAAGTGGGCTGCACTTCGCGATGCCACCTTGATGCCGCGCATCTGGCATCATGTCATCTAACTCAGTTTTTGCTACTTTGTTAGGGACGATATTGTGTCGTTTTGCTGCCGTAATAATATTTTCTATTCTGACATCATGACGTTCATCAGCTAGCCAAATTTCAGAGATCCGCGTCACAGGCAGCTCAAGCGCTGCCTGTATCGCATGCAAACCAAAAATGAAATGACTTTGGCTGTCATTTCGTTTGTCAGGCTTTTGAGTCTTACGGCGTTTGGTATGCGTTTGACTCTTGGCCTTGGACGATGGGTTTGACATAAATTTCTACTCGGCGGTTAAGTTGGCGGCCGGCTTCAGTTTCATTGGTTGCTCTAGGCTCTGATTCACCACGGCCAGTAGCAACAAGACGATCTCTCATTACACCACGTGCTGCAAAATAACCCACAACCGACTCAGCTCGGTTTTGTGACAAGGTCATATTGTAACTTTCTGAACCGACTCTGTCTGTGTGACCTACAACATGAATCACCGTGTTTGGGTAATGTTGGAGGATATTTGCCACTTTTTCTAATGTAGGTGTAAAGGCCGACTTTAGATTGGCGCTACCAAAATCAAATGAGACTTCACTGGCAATATCTATTTTTAGAGTCTCATCTTGTAGCCTTTGTACCTCAAGCGCATGGTTCGCTCGTTCGGCTGCCAAAGCGGCTTCTAATTCCTGTTGTTGCTTATCCATATAATTACCAACACCAGCACCTGCTAAAGCACCAACAGCGGCCCCTATAAGGACACCCTTTTTATTATTTTCAACAGAATGACCTAATAATGCACCTGCAACTGCGCCTGCTGCTGCACCATATTTAGCACGTTGATTCGGGTCATTTGCTGCACAAGACGTTAAACTCACGGCAATTAAACCCACGATTAATGCTTTTTTCATTACTGTTTCCTTATTAAAATAGACCATTAGCCTGCTGGACATTATACTGCCTTATTATCAATGAACGTACACTGAACATTTAGAGATTACATTTATGGATCGTCAATTTATTCCCGTTAACATAGCCCTACTGACTATTTCGGATACACGCACTATAGAAGATGATACCTCCGGAAAAGTGCTTCGTGCCCGTGTCGAAGCTGAAAACCACCTCATCGCGAGCCAAGCTATTGTTCGAGACGATAAATATGCTATTAGGGCTCAGTTATCGCAGTGGATTGCAGACCCAGATATTCAGGCCATTATTACAACGGGCGGTACCGGCCTGACTGGGCGTGATGGGACACCTGAGGCAGTAAAAGTGCTATTTGATAAAGAGATTGAAGGCTTCGGCGAACTCTTCCGCCAGCTGTCTTATGATGTGATTCGCACCTCAACCGTGCAGTCTCGCGCAATTGCGGGGGTCGCTAATGGCACATTCATTTTTTGCTTGCCCGGTTCATCCGGCGCTTGTAAAACCGGCTGGGATGACATTTTGAAAGACCAACTAGATGCACGCCACCGCCCCTGTAATTTTGTTGACCTGATGCCACGCTTACTAGAGTCGTGACCGCTGTTACGCTTTATTCCAAGCCAGATTGTCACTTATGTGACTTGGCTTATCAATTATTGACTGACCTAGATTTGACTGTTTCTGTGATTGATATCCAGTCCAATCCTGTTTTAATGGAAAAATACCATTTAACTATTCCTGTCGTCTTATTTAGTAATGCAGCAGCATTGAGTTGGCCTTTTGATACCGAGGCTATTCAATCGTTATTGAGCCGACTCTAAGCCCCTCCTTATATTATTGGTTAAAACCCAGTATTGGCTTAAAAACAGCTATACTCCCTGTTTTTTTAATAGTAGTGCTTTTATGACTGTTCAATTTATTGATAACGAAGCTGATCTCATCGCTTTTTGTCAGCGTATTGCTGATACAAAATGGATGACGGTCGATACTGAATTCTTACGTGAACGCACATACTATTCACAACTTTGCTTAATCCAAATTGGTACCGCTGATGAAATTGCCTGTATCGACCCATTGGTTATCGACAAACTAGATCCGCTGCTCGACTTAATCTACAACCCTGATATTACAGCTGTTTTTCATGCCGCCCGACAAGATTTAGAATTGTTTTACACGCTACGCGGGTCATTACCACCAAATGTTTTCGATACCCAGCTTGCCGCCACTGTTTTAGGCTATGGCGACCAAATTGGTTACGGTAATTTAGTCAAACAATGTATCAATGTCGAACTTGATAAAGCACACTCACGCACAGATTGGTCGAAACGGCCACTTGATGCAGGCCAGATTGAATATGCTGCTGATGACGTACGCTATCTCCGTGATGTTTATCACTTATTAACAAAAGAGCTTGGTGATAAAGGTCGGCGCCATTGGTTAGACGATGATTTTGAAAGCCTCATTAATATCGGTACCTATGAACCTGACCCTGTTACGATTTGGAAAAAAATAAAAGGCGCAGGCCGACTCAAGGGCGTTCAACTCGCCATTTTGCAAAAGTTAGCCGAATGGCGAGAAGCCCGAGCTATAAAAAGCAATCGCCCCCGCCGTTGGATTATCAAAGATGAGGTTATGCTTGATTTAGCCAAACTGGCCCCAGAATCAACACAAAAATTGGGTGTCATTCGTGGCTTAGAAGCTGGCACGATAGAACGCTATGGTAAAACGATTATTGAACATATCGCAATGGCAAAGACATTGCCGAAAGAGCAATGGCCGACAGTTAAAAAGCCTTTATTTTTAAACACACAACAAGATGCTACCGTCGATGCCATGATGGCATTATTACGTAAGTTCTGTGATGAACAAGCTATTGCCCCCGCGGCTGTTGCCTCGCGTAAAGATATTGAACGTATTGTCTCCGGTGATCCATCGGTTAATTTATTACACGGTTGGCGTCATGAGATCGTCGGCCATCATTTACAAGATTTCTTGGCAGGTAAATTGTCTATTACCGTCGAGCAGTCTCAACTTAATACCGAAAAACAAGGATAAAACATGTCAGCGTTAATCTGTGGTTCATTTGCTTACGATACTATTATGGTATTCCCTGACCAATTTAAGAATCATATTTTGCCAGATAAAGTGCATATGTTGAATGTTTCCTTCCTTGTCCGTGAACTGCGTCGTGAGTTTGGTGGCTGTGCTGGTAATATTGCCTATAATCTGAAATTGCTGGGTGATACGCCATTCCCTATGGGTACTGTTGGCAATGACTTTAGCCCTTATGCAGACTGGATGGATAAACATGCTATCTCACGTCAACATGTGCACACTAAAGCAGAGCAATATACTGCTCAGGCGTTTATCACCACCGATATGGATGACAATCAAATTACCGCTTTTCACCCTGGCGCAATGAATTTGGCACATGAAACTGCCGTTTCTGAAGCTACAGACATTAAATTGGCTATTGTGGCTCCTGACGGTAGGGATGGCATGATTCAGCATGCACAACAACTCGCCGACGCAAACATTCCTTTCATCTTTGATCCAGGTCAAGGCTTACCCATGTTCAATGGTGAAGACCTCATCAAATTTGCAGAACAAGCGACTTATATTGCCCTCAATGACTATGAAGCGCAGTTATTTCAAGATAGAACAGGCTTAACGGCTGAAAAAATTGCTGAATACGTCGATGCACTTATTATTACGCGTGGTAGCGAAGGCTCTTATATTTATACCGATGGTAAGCGTATAGATATTCCGTGTGCTAAGGCAGAGAAACTAGTGGATCCGACCGGCTGTGGTGATGCCTATCGAGCAGGCCTTATCCATGGTATTTTACAAGGTAAAGATTGGGAGACAACCGGACGCATTGCTTCATTAATGGGTGCGATAAAAATTGCAGAGCATGGAACTCAAAATCATACTTTCTCTCAGCTTAATTTTAAAACACGATATGAAGTTGAGTTTGCTTGCTCAATGTAGCTGTTTACTTTTTGTGAATTTGGGATAAGCGTGAGCAGGTTCACATTTATGCCTACCTTAACTTTACATGCTCTGCAATAGAGGAATATCATCGAGAGTAACTATAACTATTATAGGGATTCTTGCAGCAATCGCTTACCCTAGTTACGTGGACAGTGTACAAAAAGCAAGACGTGGCGATGCTCAAGCTAGCATGGTTGAATACGCAAGTTTTGCCGAACGTATTTTTACTGAAACTAACCAATATACAAATGCAACACAGGCTTTATCCGGGATAGTGGACACCACTTTTTATAATTACAGTATGGCCCCACTTGCCGC
>Ga0233444_10004719_pt1 | contig 12933 bp, 11 predicted proteins | sample SI_124_October20_6_FD_182792 | JGI IMG/M metagenome (GOLD analysis project Ga0233444, IMG submission 182792) | Seawater microbial communities from Saanich Inlet, British Columbia, Canada - SI_124_October2016_10_MG | ecosystem: Environmental > Aquatic > Marine > Inlet | place: Canada: British...
GTAACGCGCAAGGATTTGGCGGAAGGCTTCCCAGTTATTTCGGCCGTAGGAATAGTCCGGGTTGATACCGGCAACACGCTTGAACTTACCCTTGAAATGCTTCACCGCCAGCAACGACGCCATGACAGCCTCACACTCGTTGTCGGTCGAGCGGAAGACGTAACGGGATTTTGGCATCACCTCCTTGACGCCGTCCTGCGTGGTGCCGTCCCACATAACGAGGAGCGACTGCTCTTCCTCAGCAACGGGAGCGACTCCCAGACTGACGCCGGTCGATATCAGACCATGAACGCTCTCAACCTTCTCCTGCAGCACCAGGCGCCGGAACCGCTCGATGGTGTCCTTGGGGTTCGTTTCCTCTTCAATGACCAGTTCGAACTTTCGTCCGGCGATGCCACCTTCCTTGTTCATGCGCTCCGCTGCCCATTGCACGGCGCGGATGCCACATTCACCGGCGGTTCCGGCGACGCCGGAGCGCGGGGCAATGATGCCGATTTTGAGGGGCTTGTCTTGAGCAATGGCTGGGGCAAACAGTTGCGGCGCAGCAACAACGGCAGCGCCTGTACCGGCTAACTTGGAAAACGCGCGGCGGGTGAGCTTCATCTGATGTCCTCCCATGATCTACCAGCGCATCTGCCGTGCGCTCTTGCCATACCATAAATATATCAGAAACATTTCAGCAAGCGATTTTTGCAGGCAGCGTCATCTTGCAGCAGATGATTGCGCAACTAATAGATTGGTGATATGTCAGATGACAAATGGCCGAATTTGGCTTCGACCGCCCCGGAAACAAGGAGAAGGCGCCATGGAATTGACCTCCAGCCCAATGACGGACCGGCAGCGAAAATACCGGGCGACCTACAGAGACCGTATTGCGGGCTGGTATAACGGGTGGCTGCACGCCTTCGTCATTTACGTGATCGGGTTCACCGCCCTCTCGGTCTATGTTGCCAACATCAGCCACGCCCGCTGGTGGGAATTCCTGATCGTTCCCGTGACATTCCTGGCGGCGAACTTCTTCGAGTGGTGGATTCACCGCTTCGTCATGCATCGTCCGTCGCAGATCAAGGCATTTCGCGCGATCTACAACCGGCACACGCTGATGCATCACCAGTTCTTCACCGAGGAAGAGATGCGCTTCGCCGATCACAATGACTGGCGCGTCACGTTTTTCCCCCCTTACGCTCTTGTTACATTTACATTGATGTCGATCCCGCCCGCACTGGTGCTGGGCTGGCTCATATCGCCGAATGTCGGCTGGCTGCTGATCTGCACCACGACATCAATGTACCTCATCTACGAGTTCATGCACTTCTGCTGTCACGTCGATGAGAACTGGTTTGTGCGCAACATGCCCTTCGTCAATACCATCCGGCGTCATCATACGGCCCATCACAACCAGTCGATCATGATGGAGCGAAACATGAATCTGACCTTCCCCGTCATGGACTGGCTGTTCGGCACCTCAGATCTCGACCGCGGGCTGATCGGCCACCTCTTCAATGGCTACGACACCCGTTACATCCGCAAAAATATGCGCAAGACTTCGCGGACGCCAAAGCCGGAAGTAGCAGCTCAAGGCACGGGGTTCGCAACGCCTGCCGAATAGCTGCAGCCGAAACTGAACGGAGATGGGTATGAGCGCGATTGAACCGAACTGGCTAGCGCTGATCTGGTTTGCGGGGTTTGCGACCGTCTGCGGAATCGCATTCCTCATTATAGCTGGCCTGTTCCCTCTCCATGCCCGGCCCGATACGGCAAAGTCTCCGTTCGTTACGCTCCTTGTCATCGGCAACGCGGCGCTGCTGATTATTCTGCTCGGCGGGACCGGGCTCTATGGATATCTTGAACTGCGATGGACCACGCTAATCGTCGTTAGCGGCCTCATCTTCCTGTTTGCGCCGGCGCTGTTCGAGGAATGGCGGTGGCCGCTACGCAGTACAACGGTCGAGTTATCCTTATTGATCAGCGTGCAGGTGCTGGCGCTCGCCGCCCTGACCAAGATCGCCGGTTCAGCGCTGGCGATCCTGTCGTGACATCCCGTCGATAACGCCAATGGAGTAATCAATGCCCGTGAAGATAAAACTAGTTCTGTCTTTTGTGGTCGCTCTCGTTGCGGCCATAACGTTCTACATGCAGCACGCGCTCGGTCACGATCGCATCCAGTATCTCGTCGCATTTCTCGGGTTTGTGATGGTGTTCGCCATGTGGCTGTTCCCGGAGGTGAAACGCGAAGAAACAGCGGGCGGTGTTCGCCGGGAACAACAGCACAACCGCTGAGTCCTGCGACTGTGTGCCCTGTCAGGGAAACAGTCCCCGAGTCATTTTCCCGGCGCGCACGCGCTCGACACCAATCGCCATGGCAGCGGTTCGGTTGAAAATCTTGTCGCGCTTTGCCCGCGCCGCCATTTGATCGAACGCGCGATTGAGTATCTGGTACTCGCGTCGCGTCACCTCCTCCTCTTCCCAGAACAGCTGCTGCAGATCCTGCACCCATTCGAAGTAGCTGACCACAACGCCGCCGGCGTTGCATAAAATGTCGGGAATCAGGAAGATCTCATCCTGGCGCTTCTCCAGAACAAGGTCTGCATCCGGCGTTGTGGGGCCATTCGCGCCCTCGGCGAGGATTCTGCATTGCAGTTTTCCGGCAATGCTCGCGTCGATGACACGTTCGGTGGCGGCCGGCACCAGAACATCGCAAGGTAGCGTCAGCATGGCGACCGGATCGCATTTCAGTTCTTGTGAATAGCCAAGAAGACTGCCGTGCTTTGCGACGTGGCTCATCAGGTCGGCTACATTCAGGCCCGCCGGGCGATGCAGCGCACAGGTGTGATCGCTGACTGCAACAATGGTCACGCCCATTGCCTGCAGTTCCGCCGCGGCGATCGACCCGACGTTGCCGAAGCCCTGAATCACGGCTGTTGCAGTGTTCAGACCGATTGAGCGCTCGGTCATCACGCGTTTGGCAAGGTGAGCGACGCCGCGCCCTGTCGCCTCCCGTCGCCCCAGTGTTCCGCCGGCGCTGACTGGTTTCCCCGTCACAATTTCCGTGACGGTACGGCCCTGATACATCGAATACGTATCCATGAACCAAGCCATCACCTGCTCGTTGGTCCCCATGTCCGGCGCCATCACATCGATATGAGGCCCGACAAATGGAATCATCTCCTGCATGTAGCGGCGAGACAGCGATTCCAGTTCGTGTGCGGACAGGCTTGAAGGATCGACGCCGATGCCACCCTTGGCGCCCCCGTAAGGCAACCCTACGAGCGCGCACTTCCAGCTCATCCAGATTGCCAGGGCAGCGATCTCGCCGAGATCGACACTCGCAGCGAAGCGCGTTCCGCCCTTGGTGGGGCCGAGCGTCAGATGATGCTGGACGCGGTAACCTTCGAAGACCGCTGTCGATCCGTCATCACGATGAATGGGACAGGAAACGACCACCGCACGCTTCGGCAACAGCAGTCTGTCACGCTCATCCGCAGGAATCGCGAGATAGTCCGCAATGACGCCGAACTGGTTCGCCGCCATATCGAAAACCGGACCGCTGTAAACTGTCATTGACTTCTCATCGGCTTGGTCACTGCGGAGGGCTTCTCCGCAATGACAAATCTGCTGATGTGGTCGACGGGACAAGAATCAACGCATCGAAACAGCCTTATCGCACGAAAAGAATCTTGGCGCTCCTCTTGCAAAACGCCGACTCGCCTAGATCCCGCCCATGCAGAGGTACTTGATCTCGAGATAGTCCTCGATGCCGTACTTGGAGCCCTCGCGGCCGTTGCCGCTTTCCTTGACGCCGCCGAACGGCGCAACCTCGGTCGAGATGATGCCTTCGTTGATTCCGACCATGCCGTATTCAAGCGCCTCGGCGACGCGCCACACCCGGCCGATGTCGCGACCATAGAAATAGGCCGCCAGCCCGAATTCGGTGTCGTTGGCCAAACGTATGGCTTCATCCTCTGTCTTGAACCGGAAGACCGGCGCAACCGGACCAAACGTCTCTTCGCGAAAAATCAGCATGTCCGGCGTCGTGCCGGTCAGCACTGTCGGCTCATAGAATGTGCGGCCGAGCGCGTGTCGCTTGCCACCCACCGCGACCTTGGCGCCCTTGGCGGTGGCATCGGAGACGTGCTCCTCGACTTTCTCCACTGCGGCCATGTTGATCAACGGGCCGATGGTAACGCCCTCGCCAAAGCCGTCGCCAACCTTCAGCCCGCGGACCGCCTGCAACAACTTCTCGACGAACGCGTCGTAAATCTTGTCCTGCGCGAGAATACGATTGACGCAGACGCAGGTTTGGCCCGCGTTGCGGTACTTCGACGCCATCGCACCCTTCACCGCAGCATCGATGTCGGCGTCGTCGAACACGATAAACGGCGCATTGCCGCCCAGCTCCATCGATGTCCGCTTCACGGTCGAAGCGCTCTGCTCCATCAACTTCTTGCCGATCTCGGTTGAGCCGGTGAAAGTCACCTTGCGCACGATCGGATTCGACGTCATCTCACCGCCGATCGCCGAGGCCGATCCGGCCACCACCGAAAACACGCCTTTCGGCACACCTGCACGTTCCGCCAGCACCGCCAGTGCCAATGCCGACAACGGCGTCTGGCTGGCCGGTTTCACCACCATCGTGCAGCCTGCGGCGAGTGCCGGTCCCACCTTGCGCGTGATCATTGCAGCAGGGAAATTCCACGGCGTGATTGCAGCGCAAACCCCGATCGGCTGCTTCAGCACCACAATGCGGCGGTCTGCCGAAAATGGGGGAATGGTGTCGCCATAGATGCGCTTGCCTTCTTCCGCGAACCATTCAAGGAAACTTCCCGCATAGGCGATCTCGCCCTTGCTTTCCGCCAATGGCTTGCCTTGCTCGGCAGTCATGATCGCCGCAAGGTCATCCTGATTGACCATCATCAGGTCGAACCATTTGCGCAGGATCGCGGAGCGCTCCTTTGCCGTTTTGGCGCGCCATGCCGGCAGCGCGGCATTGGCCAACTCGATGGCACGCTTCGTCTCGGCAGCCCCCATGTTCGGCACGCTGCCGACGATCTCGCCGGTCGCCGGATTGTCGACCTTGATCGTCCCGCCGTTATCGGATGCTACCCATTCGCCGCCGATGAAGCAGGCATCGCGCAACAGTTTGGAATCTTTCAGCGTCAGTTTTGAAGCCATGCTCAGAATGCCCTGTTAATCGGCGCGACCAGCGGTTCGCGCGTTTGAAGCGGATGATGTTACCCGATCCGGTACGCAGCAAGATAGCAACAGTCGCGTCAAGAACAAACACACGGATTCGCGTGCCTGCACTCCAGGAAATGCTGGCCGCACCTCATGTCCGCAATGTACGAAGAAGCCTAAATATCACAGTCCGATTATGTGCAACGGCGGACACGCGCGCCGTTAACCCACACGGTGCGGCAAACCACCGCTGGACGGCGGACGACGGCCGCTCCGCGAGTCCCGGCGCAGCCGGCACGATAGACACCGCGAGCACACACGACCGCGTTGGCATCGGTGGTTTCGATAGTCATCGTTCCGCCGAAAGCTAAAACAGCGACGATTATGAGAAAGAATGAGCGCATGATTCACTCCCAAAAATGTTCTGGTTGATCTTGGCGCATCTCTCGGACAGATCCGAAAGCATCGTCGGTTACTTCTTCTCCGCAGCAGTCAACACCTTCTTGCATTCAGCGGTCAGCTTGTCGCTGGACTTGGACAGGCAGGCTATGACCCGCCCGCCTCCTGGCGCAACGCCTTTGCAGAATTTCTCATAGTCCCCCATGCATGCGCTGCGCTGCTCGGCCGTCAGGTCCTGTGCATATGCAGAACCCGACAAGCCGAGAAGAGCAACAATCAAGACGGTGCGCGTCATGTATGCCTCCTTTCCGGTTGTTAGCAGATCACTTCGGTTTAGCGAGGTTCTTGCTTCTTTGTTGCGCAGCCGTTGTACTCAAGCTCCGTAAGGTGCCGAGCATTACGCTCACGATACCGGCCTTTCGTGGAGAGAGACCATGCAGGATATCCGAAACAAATGGCTCACGTTCTACGCTGAGCATGTCGAACAACTCTCAAAGGAGATGTTTGGTCATGTCGAAAAGATGATCGTCGCGACATTGATCATATCAGCAGGCGCACATGTCTCCAGTACCGACCCGGCAATACTTCTGTTCGGCTATTTGCGTCACAGCCTGGTTGGGCGCGGGGTCGAGCTTTTTGGCGTGATCCTTCTCTTTCTCAATTTCCTGGACGGATTCTACAAGCTTACAAAGCTGAGTTGGCATTTCGCGTATCAGATTGTTATGTCCGTTTGTTACTTTGCCTTAAGCGTCCGACTGGTCCAGCTGATTCTGGCTTTTCGCGGTGAATAGCAGCCTGCACTTCAAGCGTAGCGGAACCTCCAAGGAAGCAATTACTGCGCAGCGAACTGAGCGAGAACGTCCTTGCAGGCAGGCGAAAGGTCAGCCGCTCGCACGGCCAGGCATTGCACGATACGGCCGCCGCCAGGCGCAACACCGCCACAAAGCGTGCGGACATCCCCGCCGCATGCCGATCTCAAAACGAAAAGCTCTTCACGAGGACGCATGGGCCGTAACATCAGCGCCGGCGCCGGTGCGGTGGCTGCTGCGCCCGCGGGAGCAGCCGTCGCAGCCGGAGTGCTTCCAGCAGCTGGCGCTGCTCCGCCGCCGCCAGCCGCAGTGACCGCCTTCTGGCAACTCGGCGAGAGCTTCGACATGCTCTTCTGCAGACACTGCAACGACGCCGCGCCGCCCGGCGGCACGCTCGCGCAATTCTTCTGGTAGTCGGAACGGCAGGCACTGCGTATTGCAGCGGTCTGCGCATCTGTTGGCTTTGCCGGCGTGGCGGCGGCCGCTTTGGGAGCCGCGGCCGGTGCGGCGGCTTTCGCTGGTGCGGAAGCCGCAGGCGTTGGTGCAGACTCCGCCTTGGGCGCGGCGGCGGGCGACTCGATGGCATTCACGGCCTGCTTGCAGGCCCCGGAAAGCTTCGACGTGTTTTTCTGCAAGCACTGCAGTGAAGCCGCGCCGCCCGGTGGGACACTGGCGCAATTCGCCTCATAATCCGCCCGGCACGCAGAGCGGATGGCATTACGCTGTTCATCGGTGGGCTGTTGGGAGGCGGCCGGCATTGCGATCGTGAGAAGGACCGCCGCCGCCAGCGCCCACAACGCCACAACACGTTTCACCGTGTTGATCATCTGAAAAATTCCCTATTGTTGTTGCCGAATTCGTCGCGCCAACTAAAATAAAACTGAAAAAATTGATCTAGTAATCTTCGTTACCCGTATCATTTTCGCTTTTAAGTTCCACCGCAAGCGGATTGTTGTTATTTTCAGATGGCGGACGCTCTTTGACCAGGGCAAGATTCCGCTAAAACATCACGAGACGAGGCATCTGAATGAAGCCTACGTGTCCAACATTACGCACCGCACGCGCCGCCATTGTTGGGTGCACAGCACGCACAGTTCCCCGTGCCCTTCTAGCCATATTCGCGCTCTTCGCGCTAACTGCCTGCGAACAAAATAGTTTCGTCCCTCCCCCACCGGCCAAGGTCGATGTCGGGCAGCCGGTGCAACGGACCATAACGCGGTATTTGATCGCCACCGGAAACACCGCCCCGGTCAACACCGTCGATCTTGTGGCCCGTGTGCAGGGTTTTCTCCAGGCGATCTCTTACACAGACGGCGCCTTCGTAAAGCAGGGCACGACGCTGTTCACGATCGAGCCCGACACTTACAAACTGAAACTTGAACAAGCACAGGCAGCCGAGGCTGGTGCGCAGGCCTCGTTGAGACAGGCTGAGTCCGACTTCAAGCGCCAATCGGATCTGGTCACGCGGCAGGTCGTGTCGCAGGCAACCCTCGAACAGTCCACGTCCGCACGGGACAATGCGCAAGCCAATCTGCAGCAGGCTCAGGTCAATACCAGGATCGCAGCGGTCAACTATAGCTACACCAACGTTATCGCGCCGTTCGACGGGGTCGTCAGTGCACGCCTCGTCTCAATCGGCGAACTCGTCGGGGCGTCATCGCCAACCCAGCTTGCGACCATCGTCCAGCTCGATCCGATCTATGTAAATTTCAACGTCAATGAACAGGATGTTTTGCGGATACGCGCGGCGGCGGCTGAGAAAGGCCTCACTTCGAAAGACCTCAAGGAAACGCCGATCGAGGTCGGGCTTCAGACCGAAAGCGACTATCCGCATCAGGGAAAGCTCGACTACGCAGCACCGACGATCAATCAATCCACTGGCACGCTTGCGGTACGCGGGATCCTGTTAAATGCCGACCGCATCCTGTTGCCCGGATACTTCGTACGTGTTCGTGTTCCTCTCGATCAGCAGAAAGACGCTTTGCTCATTCCCGATGTCGCACTGGGCAGCGATCAGACTGGCCGATATGTCCTCGTGGTCAATAACGAAAATATCGTCGAACAACGCAAAGTGCAGACCGGACCTCTCGAAGGCGAACTCCGCGTGATCGAGAGCGGGCTAAAGCCTGATGACCGTGTTGTGATCGCCGGCCTGCTGCGTGCGATCCCCGGCCAAAAGGTCGATCCGCAGCTTCAGAAAATCGGGCAACCTCGCGCAGCTGAGAAATAGGACAAGGCCATGATCTCGAAATTCTTCATCGAGCGGCCAGTTCTTTCGAACGTCATCGCGATCTTGATGGTCCTGATCGGCGGCGTGGCGTTGCTTGGCCTTGCCGTTGCGCAGTACCCCGATGTGGTCCCTCCGACCGTACAGGTCACGACCCGCTATCCCGGCGCCAGTGCAAAGACTGTCATTGATACCGTCGCCCTGCCGATCGAGCAGCAGGTGAACGGCGTCGAAGGCATGCTCTACATGCAGTCCTACAGTGCCGCCGACGGAACCTACTCGCTCACGGTGACCTTCACGATCGGAACCGACCTGAATTTCGCGCAGGTGCTGGTTCAGAACCGGGTCTCCAGCGCCCTGTCGTCCCTGCCCCAATCGGTGCAGACACAAGGTGTCACGGTCCAGAAGAGGTCCACGGCAATCCTGTCGTTTGTGACACTGACCTCTCCAAACGCGACACACGACAGCCTTTTTCTGAGCAACTACGCCACTATCAACATTCGGGACGAGTTGTCGCGCCTTCCGGGGGTCGGCAACGTGACCGTGTTCGGAGCCGGTCAGTACTCGATGCGAGTCTGGCTTGATCCAAACAGGCTGCAGGCGCTGGCACTCATGCCTCAGGATGTCATTCAGGCGATCCAGCAGCAGAGCCAGCAAGTCACCGCCGGCCAGATCGGGATGCCGCCAACGCCGCCCGAACAGGCATTCCAGTACACTCTCAACATCAACGGTCGGCTCGAAGACGTCAGCGAGTTTGAGAATGTGATCGTCAAAACCGGTAACACCGGCGACGTCGTCCGCGTTCGCGACGTCGGGCGCGTTGAACTCGGCGCCCAGACCTATAGCCAGATGTTTTCGCTCGACGGGAAGCCGGCCATCGGCATCGGTGTCTTCCAGTCGCCCGGCGCGAACGCACTGCAAGTCCAGCAGGCCGTCAAGAAGAAGATGGATGATCTGGCACGCGGGTTTCCGCAAGACATGAAATTCGACGTTCCGTTCGACACCACCAAGTTCGTGTCGGCCTCGATCCATGAGGTGTACAAAACGCTGATCGAGGCGGGGTTTCTGGTTCTGATCGTAATTCTTGTGTTTCTGCAGGACTGGCGCGCCATGCTGGTTCCCGCAACCACCGTACCTGTCACAATTATTGGCGCATTCGCCGCAATGGCCGCGCTCGGTTTCACCATCAATCTGTCGACGCTGTTTGCGATCGTTCTCGCCATCGGAATCGTGGTCGATGACGCGATTGTCGTCGTCGAGGGCGCCGCCCACAACATCGAGCAGGGCATGTCCGGCCATGACGCGGCAATCAAGGCGATGGACCAGTTGTTCGCTCCGATCATAGGAATCACGCTGGTTCTGGTATCGGTATTCCTGCCCGCCGCATTTCTGCCCGGACTGACCGGACGCATCTATGCGCAGTTCGCCCTTGTGATCGCCGCAACTGCTCTTATCAGCGCGATCAACGCCGCGACCTTGAAGCCAACGCAGTGTGCGCTGTGGCTCCGGCGTCCTGTTCCGCCGGAGCAACGCAACTGGTTTTACCGCGGCTTCAATGCGATCTACGATCGGGTCGAGAGGTGGTACGCTGCCCTGATCGAACGTATGGTGGCGCACAGCAATCTGTCTGTCATTCTTGCGCTAGTCCTGATCGGCATCGGCGGCTACGGCCTGTCTCGGGTGCCGACAGGCTTCATTCCCATTGAGGATCAGGGCTATCTGTTGGCCGCGGTTCAACTGCCGGATGGCGCATCACTCGATCGCACACAGCGCGTTCTGGATCGGGTCACCGAGATATCAAGCAACACGCCCGGTGTTTCCCAGGTGATCAGCATCGCCGGGATATCAGCACTTGATAACAGTTCAAGTCTCGCCAATGCGGGCGTCTCCTATCTCATGTTGAAGGACTGGGATGAACGAGGCGCCGGGGAAGATCTGCGTTCGCTCGTGGTTGGGCTGAACAAGAAACTCGAAGCCATTCCGGAAGCACAGATTTTCGTGCTTCCACCGCCGCCGATCCAGGGCATTGGCAATGCCGCCGGCTTCGCCATGCAGGTCGAACTGCGTGATGGAAACTCCGATTTCGGAAAGTTACAGGCCATAACTCAGGCAGTCGTGGCCAATGCCGAAACGCAGAGCGCCTTGCAGCGCGTCAGTTCCCCGTTCCGTGCCATGGTGCCGCAGTTCGACATCGAAATCGACCGGATCAAGACCCAGACGCTGCATGTCACAACAGATCAGGTGTTCTCAACACTGGCATCCTACCTTGGTTCGTCCTACGTCAACCAGTTCAACAAGTTCGGCCGCACCTTTCAGGTCTATGCTCAGGCGGATTCGCAATTTCGCCTGACGACGAAGGACATCGCAAACCTGACCGTGCGAAACCAGCAAGGCGCCATGATCCCGCTTGGCACAATTGCGACCATTACGCCGGCGGTCGGCCCTTCGCTCATCAGCCTGTATAATCTCTACCCATCAGCGACCGTCATCGGATTGCCCGCTCAGGGTTACAGCTCCGGCCAATCCATGGCGCTGATGGAAAAAGTCGCCGAGAAAACCTTGCCGCCGGGCACGGGTTACGAATGGACGGCGATGTCGTATCAGGAGAAGGCCGTCGGCGGCCAGATCTACTACGTCTTCGGCCTCGCGTTGCTGCTCGTCTATCTGGTGTTGGCCGGGCAATATGAAAGCTGGTATGCGCCGATCGCAGTCATTCTGGCTGTACCACTGTCCTTGCTCGGCCCGATGGCTGTCCTGACAGGGCTGAGAATCGAGAACAATCTCTATACGCAGATCGGATTGATCCTGCTGGTCGCCCTGTCAGCCAAGAACGCTATCCTCATCGTCGAAGTGGCACTTGAACTCCACGTCCGCGACAGGAAACCGTTGCTGGAATCCGCCGTGGAGGCTGCGAGAGCCCGATTCCGGCCGATCCTGATGACATCGTTCGCCTTCATTCTTGGCGTAGCGCCTCTCGTCTTTGCCAGCGGCGCTGGCGCCAGCGCACGCAAGTCAATCGGCATTACCGTGTTCAGTGGAATGATCGCCTCGACCTGCCTGGCGGTGCTTTTCGTTCCGACGTTCTTCGTCATCGTTCAGCGATTTGAGAACTGGCGCCAGGAACGCAAGGAAAAGAAAGCGGGCTCACAGGCCGCTGTGCAGAGAGGCTCCTGAGGAGCCCGCTATCACTGAAATAATTGGAAACGTTTTAAGAGCTGCACGTTGGCGCGGCTCTCACCTTGCCTTTGCAAGATTATCCGCCTGCGTAAGCGCGGCTACGAGAGTGTCCTCGGTCACAGTCCCGACAAACTGCTTGAGATATGGCGCTTCGGCGACAGAACGCTGGGCAATGGTTCGAATGCCTTGCTGGATATCGCCGGAGAACCCGAGGTCGTTCAAGCTCGTCGGCAAACCGACCGCGCGGTAGAACGCAACCATATCCGTCAGAAAGGCAGCGGACCTCTGCTCAAGACAGAGTTGCGTGAGCAGGCCGAATGCCACCTGCTCTCCGTGAAGCGATCCATTGAGCGAAGGAAGAGCGGAAAAGCCACGTGTAAGCGAGTGCGCGATCGACAAGCCGCCGCTTTCGAAGCCGAGGCCACTGAGCAGGATCGTCGCCTCGACAATGTTCTCGAACGCAGCATCGGGCTCCCTGCGGTCGACTGCCGCGAGGGACGATATCGCGTCCCGCCGGATCACCTGATAGCATTGATCGGCAATCGAAACCGCAAGTCCGGCCGGGCGCGCCTTGTAGAAATTCATGCCACCGGAATTGAAGCATTGTTCCGCCTCGAATTTCTTCGAAAGCGCGTCGCCGATCCCGGCAACGAAGAACCGGCGCGGCGCACGCGCGATAATCGACGTATCCACAACGACCGCGTCCGGATTCGTCGGCATCAGCCGGACTTCTTTCAGGACATGATCGTCGGTATACACAATCACTAGCCGACTGGTGGGTGCGTCGTTCGAGGCCACTGTCGGCACCACGATGATTGCTCCGCCACGCAGAATGCGAACGCCCTTCGCGGTATCGATGGCCTTGCCGCCGCCAATCGCAATGACGACGTCGCTGTTTGCAGCCCGGGCCTTGGCGGTCATCGTATCGATCTGGTTCACGGAACATTCGCCCGAGAACTCTGCGAACTCCAGACCATCGACGTGTGGCTGGAGCAATGCGGTGAGCTGGTCCCGTAGCCCGGCAACAGCCACGTCGGCCACGACAAACGGACGCCGGCCGTAAAGCGGAACCAGCGCCGCAAGTTCGCTCAGCGCGCCCGGACCCTGAACGTAGCGATGCGGGCCGCCGAAAGCTCGAATGGTCAT
>Ga0233444_10004721_pt1 | contig 12930 bp, 11 predicted proteins | sample SI_124_October20_6_FD_182792 | JGI IMG/M metagenome (GOLD analysis project Ga0233444, IMG submission 182792) | Seawater microbial communities from Saanich Inlet, British Columbia, Canada - SI_124_October2016_10_MG | ecosystem: Environmental > Aquatic > Marine > Inlet | place: Canada: British...
ATCGGAACAGGCGGACGCTAAGAATTTTAATATAAGAATTGGGACGTCATCATTGGAAAGTTTGTGCAAATGACCAAAACGCTTATTTCATCAGATAAACAGGAAATCATCATTGGTTTTGAGGCTCCCTTTTGCGTCATTGGCGAGCGCATCAATCCAACCGGGCGTAAATTACTTGCGGCCGAAATGGCGGCTGGTGACTATTCACGGGTTATTTCAGACGCTGTCGCACAGGTTGAAGCTGGTGCGACGATGCTTGATGTGAATGCGGGCATTCCGATGGCTGACGAACCAGCCATTCTGGCAGAATCAATCAAGCTGGTTCAGGATGTTGTCGATGTGCCGCTGGCGATTGATAGCTCGATCGTTGCCGCGCTTGAGGCAGGCTTGTCAGTCTATAAAGGCAAGCCCTTGGTTAACTCGGTAACAGGCGAAGAAGAACGTCTTGAAGTTGTTCTGCCTCTGGTCAAAAAATATGGTGCGGCTGTTGTTGCGATTTCAAATGACGAAACGGGTATTTCCGAAGACCCGAACGTTCGCTATGAAGTCGCCAAAAAGATTGTTGAACGTGCCGAAGATTACGGTATTCCGCGCGAAGATGTCATTGTTGACCCCCTAATTATGCCAGTAGGCGCAATCAATATGGCGGGGCGTTCGGCGCTTGACCTGATCATCCGGCTTCGTAATGAGCTTAAGGTGAACACAACATGTGGTGCGTCCAATATTTCCTTTGGTCTGCCTAATCGGCATGGCATGAATGCTGCCTTTCTTTCAATGGCCGCTGGTGCTGGTATGACATCGGCAATCATGAATCCGCTTCATTCTGAAGAAATGACAGGTATAATGGGTGCTAATGTCATGAATGGTAATGACCCTGAATGCCGTAACTGGATCAAGCGCTTTCGCGAACCTGTTGCCGCAGGATCAGGTGGCCGCGAACGTCGTCAGACACGTCGTAGCCGCAGTGCCTAGGGGCATATCCTGTTACAATAGGCAAACCATATGAGCACTGATACAACCTCCGCCGATTCACCTGACGCTGTCCAAGCTGATATTAAAATCGTCTTCACGCCGTCAGGCCGTCAAGGCATGGTCGCGCATGGCACAACGGTGTTGCAAGCGGCGCGTTCGCTGGGTGTTGACATCGATTCGGTATGTGGTGGCCGGGCAATGTGTGGGCGCTGTCAGATCAATGTTGGTACAGGTGAATTTGCCAAACATGGCATTGTATCCGGCGCCAATAGTCTGGGCGCGGTAACGGCGGTTGAAGCCCGCTATGCCGATAAACGCGGCCTGTCTGATGGTCGTCGGCTATCTTGCCAATCTATCCTGCTTGCTGATGCGGTAATCGATGTGCCGCCTGAAAGTCAGGTACATAACCAGCTTGTTCGAAAGGCGGCAGACGAACGCCAGATCGAAATGGATCCGGTTGTGCGCCTATGCCTGGTCGAAGTGCGCGAGCCTGATATGCATGAACCGTCAGGTGATTTTCGTCGTCTGGCCGAAGCATTAGCCCAGCAATGGCCAGATCGCGTAACGGGTGACATCACCTGTGATTTGCATATCCTTCAACAATTGCAACCTGTTCTGCGTGAGGGGAAATGGCATGTGACTGTGGCCTTGCGTGATGGCTGTCATGTGTCGGGTATCTGGCCGGGATTGAAAGAAAATGTTGTTGGCGTTGCTATCGATGTGGGATCGACAACCATGTCGGCGCATCTTTGCGATATGGCCACGGGCGTGGTACTGGCTTCAACGGGTGCGATGAACCCACAAATTAGGTTTGGCGAAGATCTGATGAGTCGGGTGTCTTACGGCATCATGAATCCGGATGGGCCAGCCGAAATGACCAAGGCGGTCATTGCGGGTTTGCAAACGCTTATTGATGGTGCCGCCGAACAGGCGGGCATGACCAGTGACGATGTGGTTGAAATTGTGCTTGTTGGTAATCCGGTCATGCATCATCTGCTTTTGGGCATTGATCCGCTGGAACTTGGCGGTGCGCCATTCGCATTGGCTGTTGATACGGCGCTTAATCTGAAAGCCAGTGATCTTGGTCTGGCTTTGAATCAGGGTGCGCGCGCCTATATCCTACCTTGTATTGCGGGGCATGTCGGGGCAGATGCGGCAGGTGTCGTGCTTGCCGAAGCGCCGCAGAAAACTGATAAAATGACATTGCTTGTTGATGTTGGCACCAATGCCGAGATTGTTGTTGGCAATCGTGATCGGCTTCTGGCCACGTCCTCACCTACAGGGCCAGCTTTTGAAGGGGCGCAAATCTCGTCTGGACAACGTGCCGCCCCGGGGGCGATTGAACGTGTCCGTATTGACCCCGTAACGCTGGAACCCCGTTTTCGTGTGATTGGCGTCGATCAATGGTCAGATGAAGACGGCTTTAACGATGCGGTAAAATCCACGGGTATTAGCGGTATTTGTGGCTCGGGCATTATTGAAATTTTGGCTGAAATGTATTTGTCTGGCATCATCACTATGGATGGCGTGATCGATGGCGATAAAGCTGCTATCAGCCCACGGATTGAGGCTGATGATCGAACTTTCCGCTATCGTGTCAGCGATACTGTGACGGTCACTCAGAATGATGTGCGCGCGATCCAGCTTGCCAAGGCTGCCCTGTATGCTGGTTTCCGCCTGTTGATGGACAAAATCAATATTGACCAGATCGACAAGGTTGTGCTGGCGGGTGCCTTTGGCACACATATTGATCCCAAATATGCGATGGTGCTTGGCATGATTCCCGATTGCGAGCTGGATAATGTCCGCGCGGCAGGCAATTCGGCTGGTGCGGGCGCGCGTATGGCCTTGCTGAACAAAGGCGCGCGTGCTGAAATTGAACAGGCTGTGCGCAATATTGAAAAAATCGAAACGGCGATTGAACCATCATTTCAGGATCATTTCGTCAAGGCCATGGCGATACCGCATAAAAGCGACCCCTATGCCAAGCTGGCCGCCGCAGTTACCTTACCTGAACGTATTCTGACAGCCCAAGACGCCCCCGCGCTTGAAGGTGGCCGTCGTCGTGGCGGGCGTCGGCGCACCAGCTAGGGGTGCTGGCGATCAGTCGGCACTTTCGCCATTACCGCCACTACCGCCTGTTTCATTTTTGAGCTGCTTTGCCAGCTTTCTTGCGTGTGCCCAACTGGCAATGAACATCCATCCCAGCGCCAGCGCCGCAATCGCATAGCTTGCCCAAATAAACCCGCCAAATTGTCCCATCTCGAACAGATTGCCCATCATATGCCACCATCATTGCCAAGACGTTTCAGTTCGATATTGGCGATCCGCCGTGCGGCAATCAGTGCCCGCATCCGCAAAATGACAACGAGTGCGAAATAGCCATGACAGGCGATCAGCATCAGAATAAGCGGCGTCAGCATCGACGCATCAATAGCTGGCCCTCCGCGTCGCAGAATACTGGCAGGTTGATGCAATGTATGCCACCAATCGACTGAAAATTTGACAATCGGCACATTGACCAGCCCGACCAACGCCAGCAAGGCGGCGGGACGACTGCCACGTTCGGGACGGTCAAAGCCATTCGCCAGCGCGATCACCCCAAGATAAAAGAAAAACAGGATCAACATCGAGGTCAGTCGCGCATCCCATACCCACCATGCGCCCCACATCGGCTTGCCCCACAAGGCACCGGTAACCAATGTCAGAAAGGCAAACATCGCCCCAACAGGCGCTATGGCACGCGCCGCAATATCAGCCAGCGGATGCCGCCAGACAATATAGAACAAGCCGCATAGACCCAGCCCAACATAGCCAAATAACGCCAGCCATGCGGATGGCACATGTATATAGATAATCCGCACGGTTTCGCCTTGCTGGTAATCGGGCGGCGACGCAAACAATCCCAGATAAAGCCCATAGGCCATCGTTACCGCTGTTACCAATAACAGCGGGCGGAATAGCCAGTCGGCGATGCGCATAAAGCGCGTTGGGTTTGCCATAAAATCAAACATGCCCGTGTGATATAGCCCTTTTTGTTGAAATCACAATATCCAGCTTCATGATCCGCTACCACCGTCACTCTCACTCAGTGCCATCGCCGCCACTGGCGGGGCCAGTGCCAGCAACAGCATCGCCAGCGCTCCCGATAGCATCAGATGCGGCGTCACGATCACAGACATGTCTGGCTGCGATGCCATAACGCCGAAAATCAGCACGGGTACCGCCAATGGCAGAACCAGCAAAGCCATCAGCCCGCCGCCGCGTCGCGCCCCTTGCGCCAATGCCGCGCCAATGATCCCCAGCAAGGTCAGACTGCAACTTCCCACTGCCAGTGCCACCATTAACGCACCTAATTGATGCAGTGGCATATGTAACATGATCGCCATCAAAGGCGTTGTCAGCAACAACGGCACCCCGGTTTTCACCCAATGCGCCATGGCCTTGGCCACCGCATACAGCCCCAGCTGATAAAAACTGCCCATTGGCGGTTCGCCAGACACAACATCAACCACCGGAATGCTGATCTGGTCAAGCCAGCCATCACGCACATCATCGGCAAACAGCCCGTCAAATCCGGCCAGAATCGATAACAAGGCCGCGATCCAGATGATCGGTACGGCCAGCGGTTCCAATATCGCCGCCGACGGGCCAAAGGCCAGCGGAAATAGCGCGATAATAATGACAAAGAAAATCAGCATGACCGCAACATCTTGCCGGTTACGCCAGCCAATGGTCAGATCACGTTTTATCTGGGCGTGAAAGTTATGCATCTTTATGCGCCTTTTGCCCTAGCGTCCAAATCTGCCGTTTGGTGCCAAGCTTTGCAACCAGATCAAGATGCGTTGCCGCCAGCACCATGCCGCCGTTGCCAATATGCGCACATATGATTCTGGCCAGCGCGTCATTTGCATCATCATCAAGCCCTACATTGGGTTCATCCAAAAGCCATAAAGCTGTTTCCGGACCAAGCATCAACCGTGCCAGAGCCAGCCGCCGCCTTTGTCCGCGTGACAATGAACGCACCATGCTGTCGGCAAAATCCATACAGCCAAGCACCGCCAGTGCTACCTCAATCTTCTGCTTATCACCATAGCCTGTCATCGCTGCCCAGCTTTGCAGATTCTCACGCCCGCTCATCAGGCTGGACAGGCCATCTTGATGCCCCACATAAAGCCGTGCCGCATCACCGCTGGCGGTTCTGCCTGCCGCCGCCGCACATCTAATGATACCGCTTGCCACAGGAATCCGTCCGGCAATCGCCCGCAACAGGGTTGTTTTGCCTGCGCCATTGCCCCCATGCACAAGCCCAAGCTGACCATAATCAAGATGGTTGCTGAAATCATGAATAACGGGCCTGATGCCGCGCATAATCGTCACCGCGTCAAGCCATAGCCCCGAATGCATGCGCATAGATGTATCATCACTAGCCATGCCGCATGTTTACCTGCCAAATCGGCCTTTGGTCTAGTGGTTTTCAAAAATTCCATCTGGAAAAAACATGCAGAACGCGCTATAAGGTCAATGACCGCGTTGAGGCGCTCCTCATGCTGGCCAGCTCTGTTATTTGTGAAGTTCAACCGTAAAGGGGAAACCGCCATGTCAAAGACATTGCGTGACGCGTGCCGTGCTAATCTGACTGTCGGCAGCAAAACATATCGTTATTACGCGCTAGCCAGCCTTGCCAAGACCTATCCGTCATTGGCACGTTTGCCATTTTCACTAAAGGTTTTGCTGGAAAATCTGCTTCGTAATCAGGATGAAAGTTCGGTCACGGCCGCCGATATTGAGGCGCTGGCAAACTGGGCTGATAGCGGCGAGGGCGGCGAGATCGCCTTTCGCCCCTCCCGCGTTCTCATGCAGGATTTTACCGGCGTTCCGGCAGTTGTCGATCTGGCAGCGATGCGCGATGCGATGGGAACGATTGGTGGCAATCCCGAAAAAATCAATCCGCTATCGCCTGTTGATCTGGTGATTGATCATTCGGTTATGGTCGATTATGCAGGCGGCCCAGATGCGGCGGCTAAAAATACCGCGCTTGAATTTACTCGAAACAAGGAACGGTACGAATTTTTGCGCTGGGGCGCAGGTGCTTTTGATAATTTCCGCGTTGTGCCACCGGGCACTGGCATTTGTCATCAGGTCAATCTTGAATATCTGGCGCAAACCGTCTGGACACGTGATGAAGATGGCGAAACCGTTGCCTATCCTGACTCGGTAGTTGGTACCGACAGCCATACGACCATGGTCAATGGCTTGGCTGTACTGGGCTGGGGTGTTGGCGGTATCGAGGCCGAGGCAGCCATGCTTGGCCAGCCTATTTCGATGCTGGTGCCTGATGTAATCGGATTCCGTCTGGATGGTAAACTCCCCGAAGGCGCCACGGCGACGGATCTGGTGCTAATGATTGTCGAAGCCTTGCGCAAGCGCGGCGTTGTTGGCAAATTTGTCGAATTTTTTGGCTCTGGCCTTGACCAGCTATCTTTGGCTGATCGCGCGACCATTGCCAATATGGCACCTGAATATGGCGCCACTTGTGGCTTTTTCCCGATTGATGATGAAGCCTTGAACTATCTGCGTCTAACAGGTCGTGATGATGACCGTGTGGCACTTGTCGAAGCCTATGCCAAAGCTCAGGGCATGTGGCGTGACAGTGATGCGGCTGATCCGCATTTCACCGATATATTATCGCTTGATCTTGCCTCGGTTGTCCCGTCAATGGCAGGGCCGAAGCGCCCGCAGGATCGCGTCGCTTTGCCGGATGTGGCAGCGTCTTTTGCCAGCACCCTTGCTGATGCAACAGGGCGGACTACACCTAAATCGATGGCTATTGATGGGACTGACTACAGCCTCAGCGATGGTGATGTTGTCATTGCGGCGATCACCTCATGTACCAATACCTCTAATCCGTCGGTTCTGGTCGCGGCAGGTCTGGTTGCCAAGGCCGCGCATGAACGCGGTTTGACAGTTCAACCATGGGTAAAAACATCACTGGCACCTGGCAGTCAGGTGGTATCGGCCTATCTTGATAAGGCGGGTCTGACCTCACATCTGGATGCGCTTGGTTTCCACACGGTCGGCTATGGATGCACAACTTGTATTGGTAATTCAGGCCCGATTGATGCCCCGCTTGCCAAGGCGGTTGAAGAGGGGGGTCTGACGGTCACCTCGGTTTTGTCAGGCAACCGGAACTTTGAAGGCCGCATCAGCCCGCATGTTGCCGCCAACTATCTGGCCTCACCGCCATTGGTTGTCGCCTATGCGCTTGCTGGGTCTGTCAGTAAGGTCATGAATGATGATCCGCTTGGTCAGGACAAGGATGGCAATGACGTCTATCTGCGCGACCTATGGCCATCAAATGACGATATCCGCAAGGTTGTTGATCAGGTGATTTCTGCCGAAATGTTCCGCGAACGCTATGCCGATGTGTTCAAAGGCACGGCCGAATGGCAGGCAATCAAGACCTCTGCTGGCTTAACATTCAACTGGGATGATGGCTCGACCTATGTGCAGAACCCGCCTTATTTCGAAGGTATGAGCCTTGATGTGCCAGCTGGTGCCAGCGACATTGAAAATGGACGTATTCTGGCATTGCTTGGCGACTCGATCACCACCGATCATATTTCCCCAGCAGGGTCGATTGCGCGTGATACACCGGCGGCAGATTTTCTTACCGATCATCAGGTGCGTCCGGTTGACTTCAACTCGTTTGGGTCCAGGCGAGGCAATCACAAGGTCATGATGCGTGGCACCTTTGCCAATATCCGGCTAAAAAATATGGCCGCAGAGGGCACCACGGGTGGCTTTGCGCGGCATGTGCCGTCGGGTGATGTGGCACCGCTTTATGATGTGGCAATGCGCTATGCTGATGAAGGCACGTTGTTGATTGTCATTGGGGGCAAGGAATATGGCACTGGTTCCAGTCGTGACTGGGCGGCCAAAGGCACGCGTCTTCTGGGCGTAAAGGCTGTGATTGCTGAAAGCTTTGAGCGTATTCACCGCTCGAATCTGATCGGAATGGGCGTTTTGCCTTTACAGTTCCCTGATGGTGTTGGCCGCGAAAGCCTGGGTCTTGATGGTACCGAAAGCGTGTCCTTGACAGGTCTTGCTGAGGGCGTCTCGGCAGGCATGCAGGTACAAGCGACCTTTACCAATGCTGCTGGCGCAAGCCAGAATGTAACGCTTCTGGCACGAATCGATACTGATGGTGAAGCCACCTATTTCAAAAATGGCGGTATTCTCCATTACGTTCTGCGCCAACTGGCCGCGGCCTAAGTTCGCGTCATACGCAAAAGCCTTATGACTAAATCAAACAAAACCCCGTCGGCACCTCCGGCGGGGTTTTGTTTGACCACCTAAGCGATTTCACATGCATAGCTGTTAAAATGCCTGTAGGCTTTGCATATTAACGTGTTTACCTTGTTCCTAACCTGTTTACTTCAATCGATCTTTCCATGGCGCGCAGCTCAGCCGAAAATGTGACTTTGGTTCTTGGGCCAACCAATACGGGCAAGACGCATCTCGCGCTTGAGCGGATGACGGGCTATGCCAGCGGTATAATTGGATTTCCCCTGCGGCTTTTGGCGCGCGAAAATTATGATCGGCTGGTGGCGCGCCTTGGCGCTGCCAAGGTGGGGTTGATAACCGGGGAAGAACGGATCATTCCGGCATCGGCGCGCTATATTTGTGCGACTGTTGAATCGATGCCCGAATCCCTGACCCTATCGGCACTTGGCGATGGGGCAGCGGCATTACCTGACCGCAGGTTCGAATTTGTTGGCGTTGATGAAATACAGCTCGCTGGCGACCGTGAACGTGGCCATGTCTTTACCGACCGAATCATGCACGCCCGCGGCCTGTTTGAAACGATATTTATGGGCGCCGAAACGGCGGCACCTCTGTTGCGGCAATTATTACCTGAAGCCAAGATTGATTATCGCCAGCGCATGTCACAATTATCCTATAGCGGACCCAAAAAGCTCACCCGTCTGCCACGGCGTTCGGCGGTAGTGGCTTTTTCGGCGGCAGATGTCTATCAGATTGCCGAATTTGTCCGGCGTCAGCGAGGTGGGGCGGCTGTTGTCATGGGGCGTCTAAGTCCGCGCACCCGGAATGCACAGGTCGAATTATACCAGAATGGCGAAGTTGATTTTCTGGTTTCGACAGATGCTATTGGCATGGGTTTGAATCTTGACTTGTCGCATGTCTCCTTGGCGGCGGATGTCAAATATGATGGTCGCAAAATGCGCAAGCTAACGGCTTCGGAAATGGCACAGATCGCGGGGCGGGCTGGCCGACATATCAATGATGGCACATTTGGCGTCACCGATGGATGCCATGCGCTTGAACCCGAGATGATCGAAGCGATAGAACAACATCGGTTTCCGCCTTTACGTGCTTTTTACTGGCGAAGCCGTGATCTGAATTTCACCTCGGTTGATCTGTTGCTTGGATCACTCGAAGCCCCGCCGCCCTTGCCATTTTTGTTCCGCAAGGGAGATGCGCTTGATCATCGCGCGCTGTTGGCATTATCTGGACGCCCTGAAATTAAAGACGCTGTCTCAGGCGCACGCCAGGTGCGGCTTTTATGGGAAGTGGCCTGTGTTCCTGACTTCCGCCAAAGCCTGAATGAAAATCATTATGAAATGCTCGCATCGATCTATCTGGCGCTGGTTGAGGATGGTGTGCTTGGCACGGATATGGTGGCCAAAGCAATGACGCAGCTTGATCGGCTTGATGGCGATATTGACACTTTGATGACACGACTTGCTTATATTCGCACCTGGACTTACATTACGCACCGTTCTGACTGGACAGACAACCCCACAGAATGGCAGGATCGTGCACGTGCTATCGAGGATCGCTTGTCTGATTGTCTGCATTCAAGACTATCTGAGCGATTTGTTGATAAACGCGCGGCCCATTTGAGTAGAAGACTGAAGGAAACTAAGAATTTGATGGCATCAGTTAAGGCCGACGGAACGGTTCTTGTGGAAGGTGAAAATGTAGGACAGCTTGATGGGTTTGTCTTCATGCCGACCTTGTCCGAGGGCGAAGAAAAGGCAACAATTCTGGCCGCCGCCCGCCGTGGTCTTCCCGATGAAATAGAACGCCGTGTGCGTGCTTTTACCGGATCGGCTGATCTGGCATTCAAGCTGGATGAAAAAGGCAATATCAGCTGGCGTGAATCCATTGTGGCGCGTTTGGTCAAGGGCGACAGCCTCTACAGTCCGCGTGCTGAACTGCTGGCCAGCGATCTGCTTTCGATTGACCAGACAACACGCCTTGTTGCGCGCCTCACGGCCTTTATAAATGCGCATATCGAAACGGTACTTGGTCGCCTGACAGTCCTTGCTACGCCTGATGCGGCACCATCAATGAGCATGTCTTCATCCGCACCACAAGAGACTGCAACTCCGGCGTCACCCGAACCAGCCGAACCGCCAAAACCAGCCGAAACAGCTGACCCTATCGAAACAGCGCCGCCTGTTGCGCCAAATTCAACAACAACTGAACCATCCGAACCATCCGAACCATCTGAACCAGCCGCCTTGACAGGTGCGGCCCGGGGCATTGCCTATATGTTGTTTGAACGGCTAGGCTCGCTTCCCACTGCTGATGTCGGGCATCTGACAAAGGCGATGCATGATGCTGACAAGCCGCGTCTGGCGCGACTTGGCATCCGCTTTGGTGTTGAAAGTCTGTATATGCCGGAAATGCTGAAACCAGCCCCGATTGCATTGCGCGCCTTGCTGTGGAATCTGGATCAGGGGTTTCTGTCCAGCAATGATTTTGCCGCCGCACCGCCAGCGGGCCGCGTTGCCATTGATACGACTCAAGGCGTTGATGATAATTTCTGGCTGGCGGTCGGCTATCGTCGGCTTGGTGGCCGGGTGATGCGGGTGGATATGGTTGAACGTGTGGCGATGCTGGTCCGCACCGCCGCGCGCGAAGGCAGTTTCAAGGCGACCGAAGACATGCTGTCACTGGCAGGTGCCACCCGCGAACAGATGGGTATGATGTTGCTTGATCTGGGCTGTGTCATTGTTGGTGAAGAAGCGTCGGAAGATCCGGAAAAGCCGCCCATTCAGCTTTTTGAGCGCAAGCGTAAAGCGCGCCCTCAGCGCCCCTCTCATCGAGGCAAACAGACATCATCTGACGCAAATGCTACTGCCAAAGCTGATGGTGAGCGCAAGCACGGGCAATCGAAAAACGCAAAATCACAGCAGTCCCGTGGCAAACCCGATAAAGGCGGGGCTAAGAAACGATCCCAAAACCCGCCCCGTAACCAGTCTCAAAATCGGCGCCCACCAGAAAAACAGGCAGACCCTAATTCACCATTCGCGGTGCTTGCAAATTTGAAACTAAAGGACTGATGGTTGATTGAAAGATAATCCATTGGCGGATGACACAAAAGCGCTACGGCTTGATAAATGGCTTTGGTATGCGCGGTTTTTTAAAACCCGCAACATCGCAACACGGCTCATTGCCAGTGGTAAATTACGCTTGAATGGCGAGGTGATGACAAAACCGCATCGTGCCACGGTGGTGGGTCAGGTTCTGACCTTTGTGCAACAGAATGACATCCGCGTTATAGAGATTGCGGCGCTGGCACAGCGTCGCGGCCCAGCAACCGAAGCGGCAGAACTTTATAATGATCTGTCGCCGCCAGTCATCAGAACCAGCACTGATGATCGTGCTGAACAGGGCTTTGAAAACCGGACAAGGGGAAGTGGCCGCCCCACCAAAAGACTGCGCCGCGAAACAGACCAATTAAAAGCCATTCATCTGGCAGACGAGGACTAGATGCTAAGTAAACTGACAAGCTGGGTAAAAACCTATAACGACGTTGCTGAAACGCCAGACAATGATGCCGAATGGGCTGAAACCGTTGTTGGGCTTTTGATCGAGGCGGCGATGGCCGATGGCACGCTTGGCGATGCGGAACGTAACGCAATTGCCGCCGCGCTGGAACATCAGCTATCCATGGCACCTGACGCGATTGACAATATGATTGAAAAGGCGCGCCAAGACTATGATGAACGTGTCGAAATTCACGGTATCATCCGCCAGATACGTAATGATACCGACGCCGAAGAACGCGCCATTATCATGGAAATGATCTGGATGGTCGTGCTGGCTGATGGTGCATTGCATGATTACGAGGCTCAGCTTATGCGGCGGCTTGCTGGGTTGCTCTATATTGATGATGTGGCATCTGGACATGCGGCAAATAGCGCCCGCGCACGTCTGGGTCTTGAAGCTTAATCTTATCTAGGCTACATCTTAGCCACTTACTAAACGCCATAGCGAAATATGCATTCAGCCTACGGGATTGACCGACATGACCTATATCGTCAATGAAAACTGCATCAATTGCAAATATACCGACTGCGTCGAAGTATGTCCGGTAGATTGTTTTTATGAAGGTGAAAATATGCTGGTCATTCACCCTGATGAATGTATCGATTGCGGTGTATGCGAACCTGAATGCCCGCCCGAAGCCATCTTGCCCGACAGCGAGCCTGAAGCTGAAAAATGGCTTGATATAAATCGTGAAATGTCTGAAATCTGGCCGAATATTGGGCAGAAAACGGATGCCATGCCGAATGCAAAAGCGGCCGAAGACGAGACCGATAAATTTGATAAATATTTCACCAAGGCACCGGGCCAAGGCAACTAACTGTCTGCTGATGGCTCGAAATCTGGGCTATGCAAGGCTGAATCGGCGCATTCCAGAACACATATCCTCACGCGCACCAAAGCCTGCATATTTGCCGTATGTGGATGCAATTGTCATTGCGGCTTAATTTGTGTATAATAGACACTGATTTTTCGTATCTGAGACAAATGTTGTCTGCGCAATGTTGGTTTGCATGGTCTTGACTTTGCAAGTTTCCACATGGCCTGACATCATATGGCTGTTGCAAAGCGATATAACATTGTGGCGAAGGCCAC
>Ga0233444_10004723_pt1 | contig 12924 bp, 10 predicted proteins | sample SI_124_October20_6_FD_182792 | JGI IMG/M metagenome (GOLD analysis project Ga0233444, IMG submission 182792) | Seawater microbial communities from Saanich Inlet, British Columbia, Canada - SI_124_October2016_10_MG | ecosystem: Environmental > Aquatic > Marine > Inlet | place: Canada: British...
ACCACTCACAAAAAATTGACCGCCATCCATAATGCGCTGTTTCAGCGTGACCTTCGGAATTGTCGCTTTGCCTGTTACCGATGCTCCTCCTACTGAATGATTGCCAATGGCTAGATAGCTCAGTGACCCGATATAGTCAGGCCAAGCAGGGCCGTTGGAAAATCTACCAATCCAGTAGGGCGCTGTTGGGAAAACGCGAAGCCGCGCTTTCATGTTGCCTGTGTCGGAGAGGCTGTCTCCAAAAATAATGAGGCGCGAAATGCTGGCGCCTTGGTCTTCAGGATATTGAATTGCAACGTTGATCTTTTCTTTGGGGCGAAACGCCATGATACGGGCAATTTCGTTGGCTTTTTCGCGAGACGCTTTCGTTAAGGCCCGGATACAGCCCATGCGCAGTTCATGTGCGGTTGGTTGTGTTGGCCCCAGATGTAGGAATCCATCTTCAAGGTCACCCCGAAGCTCAAACGGCTCGTTGTTGGTATCAAGCCCTACCAGCCACAAAGGCTTCTTTACCCCTTCATTGAGCTTTTCTGGAGTTGGACGATGGGAGCTTGCGGTCTCACAATGCACCTGCCAGCTTTCTTTGCTCGACACCTTTTCGGGCGCGGGTTCATTGAATATCTGGGTACAGCCGGCAAGAGCAAGTGCTAGCGGCAGCGTAAATGCTGATTTACTGAGTAGCCTTGAAACGCGGCTCAAATAGAGATGGCGTGCAGAGGTAGTCATTGGTGCTGGAACGGTTTTTGAGTAATCCATGACGTCTACATCTCTAAGTTTCATAATCTTGTCCGTCTAGACATTGCTATACAACCCATGCAGCCATTGGAGCATGATTTCGCTGCTAATAAAGGAGCAGCTTTCCTAAAGAGCTGCCAGTTTATACGCTACATGCCAGCTAAGCCGACAAATTTGGGGCGCTTAGACTGATTTTTCCAGCGGCACTTTTCTTAAAGCGCGTTCCGTGCCCCAAAACCGAGTAAGGACCTGTGCTAGTTGCGCCTGTGTGGCTTCTGATATCGTAGCTTTACGTCTCCATCATGAAAACTGATAAATGACATTCGACGACACTAAACGGCTACTGCGTCGTGATTAAGCGACAAAATTCCGGCAGATTGGGTTTATAGTATCCAAAATTACAGAAGAGCACTTTTTATGCGCGTATTGACGTCAATTTTTTTAACAGCCCTGTTGTCGCTTTCAGGAGCAACGGCTGCAAGCCAAAATAAGACGAACACGACAGAGATTTTGGGCCTTTATCAGAGCTGGCGAGATGCTGTAGAGAGTGCGAACATCGACGGCTATATTGCAGTCCTTCATGCAGACATCAGCTTACGGCCCCCGGGTGCCCAAGGGCTCGATGGTCGTGATAATTATTCGGCGTTTCTCGATCCTGTATTTGATTCGGCGAGTTACGAAATTCAGATTGACAATGCCCCTTCGGTCACCTTTTTAGGTGACGCTGCGATCGTCGAGTATGACTACACGATTTATCGTCGCGCCCATGTAGATTCAACAGTCGACCTACCCCCCGGTGCTATCGCAATTGCTAAAACCAGTGCCCATTACATCGACGTGGTGGCTCGTGACAGCAGTGGCAACTGGAAAGTTAGGCTGCATAGCTGGCAGGATTGGCCCTCAGAAATTTGAGATTGGTTTTCGGTAGCCGTTAACGTGAACCGGCGCTTGCACGGTTTTTCTGTACGGCGACTAACCCTGTCAACCAGTAGGGGATGGGGTTGTGGAGTTGAGTCATGACATTGAGTACTGAACTTGTGGCGGACAGGTAGCATGGGCGTGGAGTTACTGATTGTCGGCGGTTCGTCCGAACCTTGGGTTGAGTTGGTTGCCGCTTTGGGTAAGGAAAAAATGGCGGTTGGCATTGTTGAGCCCGGTCAGGCCATCGATAGCTCATCGGTGCGTATTCTCGTGGGCGCTCCCCCTGATTTAGCGTCTAGAATTTCTCACTGCCCGAATCTTCAGTGGGTACAAAGTACTTGGGCAGGAGTAGATGCACTAAGCGGGTTCGTTCCATCTGATGTTCAGGTTACCCCCCTAAAAGGCGTCTTCGGGCAGGTAATGAGTGAGTTTGTTTTGGGGTGGCTGCTGGCTTTAGAGCGAAACATCATTAAGCGGGCCAACGCTAAGCACTGGATACCAGATTGTGAAACCAGCGTTTCCGGCAAGCGGCTGGGTATCATGGGTGCAGGAGCCATAGGAAGTGCAGTTGCCAAGCAGGCAAGCCACTTTGGCATAGTCGTAACCGGGCTTAACTCCGGGGGACAAACTGCTGCGGGTTTTTCGACCTGCTATCCCAGTAAAGATCGATTAGATTTTGCTCAGGGGCTTGATTATCTCGTAAGCCTATTACCCAGCACATCCGCGACTGACGGTATTGTTGACGCTGCGTTATTAGCGCGGATGAATTCCGGTGGAATTTTCATCAATGCTGGACGTGGTAATGCCGTCTGTGATGCTGATCTGATTAATGCATTGGAGAGCGGTGCATTACGTTACGCGGTGCTCGATGTGTTTACAGAGGAACCTCTTGCCGCTACCGATGCGCTGTGGAATGTGCCGGGCCTCTTTATTACATCACATACTGCGGCGCCAACCCCCTCTGCAGCGATCCCTGAGATCTTTGCACGCAACCTTAAGTCATTTTTGGCCGGCGAGCCCTTAGCGGACGCTATGCATTTAGAGCGCGGTTATTAGCAGTCGTGAATGTTCGATGAAGCAAAAGCGCTTGAGTATTGTGTTTAGCCAACTCCTTGCATGGTCAAATTTTGCACTTGTGATGGCGGCGGGTTTCAAATTTTTGCCCCTTTTATACTCTTTGCATCATGGCCTTGATCTGCAGTATTTGCCCTCTACAGATCCTCGCCATATGGAGCGCGCATGGGCTCTTGATCTAGTCTCGGATACCGGATTTTTATTGCTAGTTTGGTTTCTCATAAGCCAAATAAATCTTGTTTTGGTAGGAGATCGACGTTTGAGACCATGGCGCAGAGCTCCAGGGATCGGTCCGGGAAAGCGGATCTCAGAGTAGCCGCTGCATTTTGACGTCGCTCAGACAGAGCGTCTGATTTTTTTAGAAGGCGGCGCATTTGGCCATGATCTAGGGGTTGCGGGGGCTCGTGAAAACAAGTATCCCTATAGCCCCCCAATTTTGAATGTTTATTTTATGCAAAACGTTAGCGACCAGGTGGTGGTTGATACTGGCAAGAGTCGGCCCCAATTCCCTGCTGTCTATCCAACCCTAGGAGGGTTTCAGCTCGATAACCCATCCTCTTGGACTAAAGGCCAGCCTTTTGATTTATTCCGTGATATGCGCGAGCAAGCGCCTGTTATGTGGTCACCATCCATGCGCAAAGGCATGTCGGGTTTCTGGTCAATAACCCGCTATAACGATATTAAACAGGTGGAGCTGGCACCCGATGTTTTCTCATCTCAGCGTGGATCTATGCACCTTGCGATGCCTGATCGCAGCGAATGGAAGCCGCGGCAGCTGATTGATGCCTCGTTAAACAGTTTGATCAACCTAGATTCGGCGGTTCACATAAATCTTCGCACACAGCACGCGCCTTTTTTCTTTCCAAAGTATGTGGAGACGCTTAAAGAGAGGGTGGGTCAAAAGGTTGATTCACTGCTAGATGAAATGGAGCGTCGGGGTCCTGTTGTCGATTTTGCGAAAGTCTTTTCCCATGAGCTACCCATGTACACACTGTGTGAGATGCTGGGGATTGATGAGTCTGATCGCCCCAGAGTGATCAAATGGATGCATTACTTAGAGTCTGCAGCCCAATACCTCACCAACCCCCTTCAGGCATTTCTGTCCGAGCCCACTCTGCCATTTCGATTCAACGCGGTCCTTCGCGAAATGTTCGAGTACGGGAAGACAGTTATGGACGATCGTAGGCGGCATCCTCGAGAGGATTTATTAACCCTCATTGCACATGCCGAAATTGACGGGGAACCCCTTTCTCAGGAATACCTAGATGGTTCCTGGCTTTTGATTATCTTTGCAGGGAACGATACGACCCGCAATTCACTATCGGGTACGATGCGGCTTATGACAGAGTTTCCTGAGCAACGTCAGATGGTTATTGATGAGCCGGGGTTGATCCCTAAAATGACCCATGAAGCACTGCGGTTGGTCTCGCCGGTGATCACCATGCGTCGAACGGCAACGCAAGAAGCGGAAATCGGCGAGCAACGTATTGCCGAGAATGAGAAGGTTATCATGTGGTACGGCGCGGCCAATCGTGATCCTGAGGTTTTTCCTGAGCCTGAAAAATTTGATATGCACCGCCCTAATGTAGAAAAGCATCTAGCTTTCGGTCACGGAGTCCATCGATGTCTTGGGAACCGGATCGCGCAAATGCAGTTAAATATTGCCTACGAGCGCATCTTTGACCGCTTTCCTGATATTCAGTGGACAGGGAAGCAGAAGATTGCACCTGTGGTGTTGGTTCACGCGATCTCCAGCCTCAAGGTGAATTTAAAAGGAAAGCGTAAGAATTAATGGCTTCTCAAATGATCTTCAGTGGGTTGTGAGTGACGCCTTAAACGGTTGTCAGTTAGGTACAAGCGAGCAGTTGGTGCTGAGGGGCGGTTTCATGACGCAGTATCAAGAGGATGAGTTATGACTTCAGGTATTTCAGTTGATCTCAACGGTAAAGTGGCCCTGGTAACGGGTGCGAGCTCAGGTATTGGTGCTGCAGTGGCTAAAGCCTTTGCGCGTAATGGCGCATCCGTTTACGTGAATTACCCCAATGACGCTCAGGCTGCAGCTGCAGAAGCAGTGGTGGCAGAGATAAAAGCTAACGGTGGAGCGGCGCAGACCATAGCCGCAGACGTCGGTGATGAGTCACAGGTTGCGCATATGTTTCAAGTGATTACCCAGATGGCGGAGCGCCTGGATATCTTGGTGAATAACGCGGGCATCGCCCATTCAAGTCCTGTAGAAAACTTGGCTTTAAGCGATTTTCAACGCGTAATGAATGTGCACGTTACAGGGACATTTTTATGCAGCAAAGCCGCAATCCAAATGATGTACGCTCAAGAGCACGGCTGTATTATTAACACCGCGTCTCAACTTGCTTACATTGGCGCCCCGGCGTTTTCACATTACACCGCTGCTAAGGGTGCGATCCTGTCTTTTACCCGCAGTCTTGCGCTTGAAGTGGGTAGTCGAAATATCCCCGTCAATGCGGTAGCCCCCGGTGCGACGATGACGCCAATTCTCGAAGATGTGCCCAATGAGGTTTTGGACGTTATTAAGTCCAATATCCCTGCTGGAAAGATTGCCGATGTAGACGACATTGTCGGCGCCTACCTGTTTTTAGCGAGCGATGCTGCACGTCACTTTAGAGGGCAGTGCATAAGTCCCAATGGTGGCGATGCGTTTCTTTAAGCATTATTCGTCCACCCGTTCGCTTTACGGTCTTTGTCCAACCGCCTGCACGCGGTCGTAGAAAAAGGTTGTTAACTGTTGCCGGTTGCTTAAGTGCTGGTAATCCTCTGGAACCACCGGTACGCCAATATCGACCTTCACAGCGCTGTTAAAGCGTCGCAGGGCCTCCCGCATAAGCATGGCCATGCGCAGCGGTTGTGCGATGTGCGATGCAACGTGAAAAGAGCGGCTGTTATGGCCATGAAAATATACCGGAACGACCGTAGGTGTGTGTTGCCGAATCAATTTTGCCGCAAAGGTTGTCCAAGGGCTTTCCTTTACGGTGCCAAATCCCAGTCTGCTCGCTGTCGAGACGGTGCCGGAGGGAAACAGAATCAGGGGTATACCATCACTTAACGACTCTCCGGCGAGTTGCTTGGTACGGACGTTGCGCCGCTCAGCCGCACGACTACCACTGAAATCGATGGGTAGAAAATGTTGTGCGAGGTCTCTGTCTTGGCATAGCAGCGAATTAATGACGACGCGGAAGTTGCTCGCTACCTTTAGTGCAATGTTGCACATAACAAGACCATCCACTATGCCAAAAGGGTGGTTGGCTAAAAAAAGTAATGGGCGTCCTGGACGAATCTGTTCAAGGGGAGAAAAGTCGGTGCGGAGCTCGATACCACTGCGCAGCAAAGCCTCCTGAAAAAACACTTGTGAGCTCAAACCTTGAGCTTTAAGCGCCAAATAGTGTGCTTCAAGGCGTCGTCTTCCCAGGCCACGTTCAATCGATCGAGTGACCTGTCGGGTTACCCAGGGCTGATCGCTGGAAGCATAGGAAAGACCGGGCTGTTCTCGAAGATAATGTTCAAATTGCGGGTCAATCATTGCGAGTCAATACTAGTGGTTTGCAGACCTTGATAATGGCGCTGCTGGAGGTTGCCATCTGATTACGGCGGCCATTTGTTGACGTATATCGGCCGGCCTTATGGGTGCGGTAGTTGTTTTCGGTAGTCTATGTTGCTCCCAACACATGAGGAATACAACTCTCACTAAATGCCCGAGTCGCTAGATGAAATGCCCTAACGGTAGCGCTATCTGACTGGCGGGCTTAGCTCGTAACCCTAGGGCGTTACTGGGAGGGCTTGCGCGATAAAGCTGACAGCCGGTGTGCGGCAAAAAAGCCCACAATACTACTGGCCCCAAAAAGCGCGTAATAGACCTGATATCCCGTTTGACCTGACCAACGTTCCATACACCATGATTGCACCACAGGGACATAAATATCGGGGGTGTAGGCGATCAGGCTAATCATGCCAACAGCGAGGCCTCGGGTGCTTGCGGAGACGTTGCAGCTGTCCAGAGTGGCCCAGAAGATGCCGCGTACACCGTAAGACAGTACGCCGATCAACATGACCATTGGGAATAGGATAGCGACGGCGGTGGTTGCAGGTAGCAGTGGTAAGGAGGCTAAGGCAGCACCACTCAAAAGCATGAGCACGGCTAAAAATTTGACGACATGAAAATAGTCGCCGATGAAGCCAGCGAGAACGCCACCAATGGGACGCATCCAAAGGCGCGCGAGGGTAATCGACCCTACCGTGACTGCGCTAAGTTCAAACACCGACTCAAGAAGCCCTGCCAGAGAGTAGGTAACCCAGAACATTTGATATCCGATCAGAATGGTAATAGCGGCAAGCCAGATACTAGGATTTCGAATCAGAATAACGAAATCACTGAGCAAGCCTGAACCGGAAGGTTTGTCGGTTTTCTCGACGGACTCTTCCGGGGAGTTATGAAGTACCCAAACGATGATGGGGGCCATGACGAGTGCAGCGCATGCATAAAACTGCACTACCGCAATTAACGCGACATCTTTTGCCGCGCTCACGGACTCGAGTAAGTAAGCAAAAATAGCAAGGCCGATTGTGGCGAGCATTGCTTCTACGATGCCCCTGCCGCTTTCAAGAATACCGAAAAATCGGCCTTGTTGATCATGAGGTGCGAGTAATGAGGTGCTCTTAATCAAGGCGCCCCAAAGTGTCAGTCCACTGGTGATTCCCCAGCCAATATAAATAAGTTTAATTTCAGCAAAACTGGGCACAGTGCTGAGCCATAAAGCCAACAGACCGGTGCCGGCCATTGAGCTTCCCAGAAGCCATTTAGAGCTGAAGCGGTCTGAAAGCCAGCCGCTGGGAAGGTAGGTTAAGAAGAACATAATGCCCAGTAACGAGTGGCACTCACTGAGTTGCTCTAAAGTGATCCCGTAGGCTTCGAGCATCGATCCTTCAAAATTTTGCCGCATGTACACCACGGGGTAAATGGAGCCAGAGGCAATGATTAAAATAAACAGCTGAAAGTAACGCTGGCGCATTGAGGGAGTTGTCGTCTCGATGGTTGGCTCCTTGATTACCAAAGGTTGTAAAGTGCTGATCCAATAAAAGTGCCCAAGGCATAACCTAGTACGCCGACCAGAACTCCGGGGGTAACTTGATCGCGCCAGCCTTTAGCCGCCGCCATGGCAGGTGCTGTGGTGGCGCCTAGAATAGCCGCATTCGAGGCGGTCAAAAGCTCAGGTAAGGTCAGTCGGGTGACGGCTCCAATAAAAAGCAATGTGGCCAAGTGCACCGATAGCAATATCAAGACGACAACGATGAGTGTGGGTGCAACGCTAACCATGGCTGTAAGGTTGGCGCCCGCTGCTATGGCTGCAAAGAAGGCAAACGACAGGGCAACACCCAGCTCAAATGCCCCGGCCAACCACTCACGTATGGCGGGGACTAAGGTTGCTAGCATCAGGGTGAGTATTGTCAATGTGACGTAGCGATAGCTTACAGCGTTGAGATAGGCCACTAGCCCGTCACTAATAGCCACTAGAGCTGCAGCACAGGCTATCGCGAGGCACAGTGACCGGGCGGTTACCTGTGGCGGTGCCGCTTCAGGAGCTGTTGTGGGTTGAGGCGTTGTTGGGTGCGCTGGAAAAAAGCGCGCAAGCCTAGTGACTCCGGGTAGCAGGGCAATCAGGCTGAGATAAACGGCACTAAAGAGATTGTCTGCAGCGGTGGCCGCGGAAAAAAATGAACGATCCTGATTCAAACCGGTCATTTCCCCCAGCGCGGCGTAGTTGACCGAGCCGCCAATATACGTCGACGCAAATAACCCCACGATTGCTGCTTCGCGGTCGGATGCGGGCAGTGGCGCCCCTGAACCTAAAGTGCTGAGGTCCAATAGTGTTGCGGCCACGACGATGCCGGCAACCGTACCGATAGTAGCCACTAGAAAAGCCAGGGTTGTCCTTGATGCCTCTCGCCAAAGACGACGCAAGTCAGCTTGAAATAGAAACAGCGGGATAAGCATGGGAACTAAAAAGGTAAATATAAAGTCATAAGTCGGTGCACTGTGGGGAATGATCCCCAGATTCGCGGCCACAATAGCAGCGAGAATCACCATCACAGTTCCTGTTAACTGACGACCCAGTCGCGTTCTTTCCAGCAAAAATGATGCTCCGGCAAGAACCATAATTGCGGCAAAGATACCGAGGTGATTTTCTGGATTAATTGCTAACATTCAAGCTTCCAGCTCTAGAAGACGTTAAGCTAGCACGTCAGCAGCATTACGTCGCCCAAGGTTACCATAATGGCTATTTTTCATTCCTGCGCCCTTTCGGGAAAGGGTAGCTCCCCGTTATGAAAGAGACGATCCCCGTTGCCTCTTGTGAGGCACTTGTTCAGTTAAAAACTGCGTTGCGAAAGAATAGGCGGGATGCCCACCATCGCTATTTTCAAATAGCGACCGTGACTCCCGAGGGCCAGCCTAAAAATCGGACAGTAGTGTTTCGGGGTTTTGGCGCCGATGACACGTCGCTTCTCGTTATTACAGATAGCCGCAGTGAGAAGATTGTTGAACTGGAGCAAAACGCCTCGGCCGAGATCGCCTGGTATTTTACGCGGACACGAGAGCAGTTCAGAATTTCAGCACTGACAACATGCGTGGATTACCGGTGTCACTCAATGGAAGACTCGGCACTGCGTGACCAGGTTTGGCAGCAACTGTCTGAAGCTGCACGGGCTCAGTTTTTTTGGCCTGGCCCCGGGCTGCCTTTGGATACCGGCACCACAGCGGCGGTTACCGACGCGGCACCTGACACCTTCGCGCTGCTAAAGTTGAGCCCAGTTGCGATCGATCATTTGGTGTTGAGCAAAGTGCAGACCCGCAGGCGCAGCCAGTTGCAAGATGGACGTTGGCACGAGCATTGGGTTAACCCTTGATCTTCGCTTGTAGGGGGCATCAGTGACGCACCAAGAGACGCTGCAAGAGACGCTGCAACTCGCGGCGCAAAAGTTAAAGGCGGGGGCCCCCGAGGAGGCGCTCGCGGTTCTAGAGCCTCAGCGCGACCTATGTGCTCACGCCGCTGATTTCTGGCAGCTTTTGGCTCTGGCTCACAAAGGAATGGGGGACAGCGCCGCGGCGGAGGCGGCGTTTACCAGCAGTATAGCGATTGACCCGCAACCCCATGTGCTCACGAACTTGGCCAATCTTCATCGAAGCCTTCGTCAGGCAGAGACAGCACTGGCGTATTACGATCAGGCGCTGGCATTGGCGCCGGATCATTTGCCAGCACAGATCAATCGGGCGAGGGCCTTGCTTGACCTCAACCGCTACAGTGACGCGCGCCTCGCCTTTCAAACAATCCTGCAAGCGAACCCAGATCATCGCAATGCCACCCTCGGTCTTGCTCAAGCATCGCAACAACTAGGCGAGCAAGAACAGGCACTAGGATTATTTCAATCCGTGCTCGACGGAGATCCTACTAACACAGTGGCCCTCAACGGTATGGGAATATCGTTGAAAACTCTGGGTTACATAGACGACGCAGTAAATTATTTGCAAGCCGGTGCTCAACAGGCGCCCGAGTCTCCCGAGCTTTATACGAACCTTGCTAGTGCCCTCGCTCAAGCCGATAGGGAGGATGAAGCGGTGGCCGCGTATAGCCGTGCACTTGAGCTCAGTCCTTATGATGTAGATCTGCACGACTGGTTCAATGGTTATCTTGGCGTTATCGCGCACCCCCAATATTTAGACTCTTATCGTGGTGCCCTTGAGCAACAGCCGAACAACGTGGGGTTAGCCACGGCACTTGCCCGGAAGTTACTTCTAAGCGGCCGAGGCCCTGAAGCGCAATCGGTTCTTGAAGCTGCGAGATCAGCGGGAGGAGATCGTCCCTCACTCGAGACAGACTTAAGTTACGTCTATCGCGAGCAGGGATTTTTTAACGAGGCGCTAGTGTCCGCTAGGTCTGCGGCACGGCTTGCGCCGCAGCACCCCGATGTTCAGCGAGAGTTGGCGACCGCGCTAATGGCATCGGGAGAGGGTTATGGAGAGGCGCTGGAGATTTTGGATACACTGCTGCGGTCTTACCCGGTGGATCAGGGACTATGGGCTTTGTGTGCCACGGCATTGCGGTACACCGATAACACCGAGCGGTACAAGCGCTTAATCGATTACGATCGTTTGGTGCAGGTTCGAACAGTTAATGCCCCCGATGAATTTGAGAGCCTAAAGGCATTTATTGTCTACCTTCAGGACTCTCTCAACCTTCTGCACACCACTCAACGTCATCCTGTTGAACAGTCGGCGGTGAATGGCACGCAAACCCTCGACGACTTATTTAGCCGTCGCCATCACAGTATTGATGTATTGAAACAGGCCCTAGAAGCTCAGCTGTACTCGGTACTCGAAAACCTTCCGGCGGATGATGCGCATCCCCTTATGAGTCGAAGTACAGGAGGTTTACGTTTCTCGGACTCCTGGTCGATTAAGCTCCGTGATCAGGGTTTCCATAAAAACCATTTTCACTCACAGGGCTGGCTGTCGAGTGCTTTTTATCTCAGGGTGCCGGACTCCATTAACTACAGTGCAGCCGAGGGCTGGATAAAATTTGGTGAGCCAGGGTTTAGAGCTCGCGAGCCGCTATCGGCGGAGTACTGGATTCTTCCCAGGGAAGGTGCGCTGGTCGTATTTCCTTCCTATCTTTGGCATGGCACCGAGCCACTTAGCCAAACTCGCGAACGCATGAGCGTGGGCTACGATATTTTGCCTAGGTAAGCAAAACTGGCCACTATTTTTCGCTGCCCTTGCTCTCGCTGAGAGACATGTTGCGACCGCTATGAAATGCGCCGTTCGATGCCTTGCCAGTAGGGCTCGCGTAAGGTCGTTTTTAATATTTTTCCTGACGGATTCCTGGGAAGTGCCGGGATGCACTCAACGCGACGTGGAATCTTAAACCCCGCTAGCTTGTCCCGGCAAAACGCGATGACGTCATCGGCATCGATCATGTGGTCGGGTTGCAGTGCAAAGATCGCGAGGAGTGCTTCGCCGTAGGTTTCATCAGGAATACCAATGACGGCAACCTCAATGACACCCGGAATTCCCGAGAGCACGTTTTCGACTTCCACGGGGTACACGTTTTCACCTCCGGTCACCACCATGTCTTTAAGACGATCACGGAGGTAAATGTACCCCTCCTCATCAATAGTCCCCGCGTCTCCCGTCATAACCCAGCCATCGACTAGGGTTTCAGCTGTGGCTTGCGGGCGATTGAAGTACTCCAACATGTTGCTGGCAGACCGTAAGCAGATTTCCCCTGTTTGATTAGACCCCAGCTCAACGCCCTCGGTATCAACAATTTTAACTTCATTTCCGGGGCAGGCTTTGCCGCAGGAAGTCAGTAGATGAGGGGATCCGGCGATGGCTTTATCATGATCCTCGGGTGATAGCGCAATGACTGTTCCCGATGTTTCAGTCATACCGTAGACCTGACTAAAGCGGCTATCAAAGACCTCTAGAGCTTCCTCTAACAGAGTTGCACTGATGGGTGATGCTCCATAGGCAATATTTTCTAACGAGCTAAAGTCGTAATCGCGAACGTTTGGTACGAGTTTCACAATAGCTTGAATCATCGCAGGAACCATAAACATCGAGGTCACGCTTTGTGCCTGAATCGTCTCGACCACGCGCAGCGGGTCAAAAGCTTCATGCAAAATATTGTGAGCGCCATAGGCGAGACCGATATAGGCGACGCCAGTACCGCCAATATGAAAGAGCGGGGCGACCACCAAATTGATGGTGTCGGCATTGTAGGCACCGTCGTTGGCGATACCCATCATTTGTGTCAACGACAAAATATTGCGATGACTCAGTACCGCGCCTTTGGGTTTGCCGGTGGTTCCGCTGGTGTAGAGCTGCAGGGCAGGGCTATGTTCGTCGACTTGGCCGATTTCGCGATAGGGTTCAACTTCTTGGTTAATCGCGGTAGTCAGCGTTAGGAAAGCATCGCTTCGATTGGCAATAAGCCGGGTGGGCAACTCACGAATAGCGATGGTTTGGGTGATCGTTTCATCAATACTGTCATCGGTAACAAAAAGAATATCGACCTGAGCATCATCGAGGACAAACGCGAGTTCTGCGGGTGCGAGTCGAAAGTTGACCGAGACCGTGACGGCACCTATACGGCTGGCTCCCAAGAGTAT
>Ga0233444_10004726_pt1 | contig 12915 bp, 10 predicted proteins | sample SI_124_October20_6_FD_182792 | JGI IMG/M metagenome (GOLD analysis project Ga0233444, IMG submission 182792) | Seawater microbial communities from Saanich Inlet, British Columbia, Canada - SI_124_October2016_10_MG | ecosystem: Environmental > Aquatic > Marine > Inlet | place: Canada: British...
CAGATAAATCAGAGAAGGCTCCGGATAATTGAGTTTGTAAAGAAGTGACAGTGGACATGTTTTCGTTGATCGAGGCATTGAGTGCGGAGAGTTCGCTTTGAAGTTCTGCAACATCTTGTTCAGTGGAGTTTTGTTCTCCTTGTGAACTTGCAAGTTGAGTTTCCAAACTTGCTTTTTGGGACTCCAGGCTCGAAATATTCTGATTGGCTGTTGAAAGAAGACCGCTGAAATTTACGATATCTTCTTGAAGCTGTCCAACAGTAGATTGAGAATCAGCATAATCCGATTCAAGTTGGGAAATGTTGGTAAGCAGATCGCTGATGGTAACGTTGTTTGCATCGATTTGTTCGGTGTACGGCGTAATGTCGACGGATTCTGAAGTCTCGTCTCCACCGAGGCAACCAGCAAGGGTTGCGGTGAACATCAAGAAGGCAAGGAACAGAGGAGTGCTGTTGCGCATGGCTGAGCCATTTGTGTTGAGCCTTTGTAGTTTGGCTGGATTCATGTGAGTCGAAACCCATGTCGTCCGAAAAAACTCGTTGCAACCCTTTGTACACCCTTACTGAGAAATTAGCATCGAACATAGATTGGATGGTTGGGTTTTTATCAGGTCGGAGATAGGTTGTGAATAGATGTGTAGAAAAAGACCCTGCCCGTGTCCGAAGATTCCTGAAACACATCCAATTTTAGCATCTGAAATTTTGTGTGATCCGTCAAAAATTTTTCAAGGCAGTGCGAAAAGAGTTGAATGGCGTTGTTCAATTTGTGAACACAAATGGAAGGCGGAGGTACGAAGTAGAGCAAACGGAGGTGGATGTCCTGTTTGTTCAAATCGAGTAATACACAAGGATGGACGAAATTCGATGACTTCAACACATCCTGAGTTGGCATCCGAGTATCAAGGTGATGCCTCTAAGATAGTAACGGGAACTAACAAAAAATTACCTTGGAAATGTAATGTTTGTGATCATGAATGGAAAACAAGCGGATCCCATAGATTGAATGGAAAGGGTTGCCCTGTTTGTAAAAACGGGGTGTTGCATAGTGATGGAGGAAATTCTTTACAGGTCTTGAATCCAATCTTAGCAGCCGAATGCCTTGCTGACCCAACGAAATATACCATCGGTTCGAGTTCAAAAGTCGAATGGAAATGTTCGGAGTGTTTCCACGAATGGGCGACTACTGTTGCACATAGAGCAATTAGTGGAACTGGATGCCCTGCCTGTGCCAATCAAAGCCTTCACATAGACGGAAGAAATTCAATGCTGATCACACATCCCAATCTTGCCACTGAATTACTGGGTGAAGATGCCTCAACTGTAATTGCAGGAACAAATCGAAAACTCAGTTGGATGTGTTCAATCTGTTCATATGAATGGGTTGCGACTGGGAATTCTAGAGCGTTTAGTGCTACAGGTTGTCCAGCTTGTTCAAATCGTGTAGTTCACAGTGATGGACGTAACTCTCTTGCAGTATTGAATGCAGAATTAGCGTCTGAATGCTTGGAAGACCCAAACAAATACACTCTTGGGTCTGTTGCAAAAGTCGGTTGGAGATGTCATGATTGTTCACACGAATGGGTCACAGCTGTGGTAAACAGGGCAATCAGTGGATCTGGTTGTCCGGCTTGCAACAGTGGTGTATTACACAGCGATGGAAGGAATTCTTTGCTAACAACACACCATGAATTATCTCTTGAAATCCTTGATTGTGATCCTTCTACCATAGTGTCTGGCAGCCATAGGAAATCTAAGTGGAGGTGTTCAATCTGTACACATGAATGGATGGCACGTATCAACTCTAGAAGCGCTCAAGGCGCCGGTTGTCCAGTTTGCAATAGCGGGGCACTTCACAACGACGGGAGAAATTCGTTAGCAGTGATGAACCCCGGGTTAGCATCAGAATGTCTTGACGACCCAAGAAAATACACCCTCGGTTCAGGTTCAAGAATTCCCTGGAAATGTAATGATTGTTCACACGAATGGATTACAAGTGTTAGGCATAGAGCATTTTCTGGGACAGGTTGTCCTGCCTGTGCCAATCAAGTCCTTCACATGGACGGAAGAAATTCTATGCTTTACACTCATCCAAACTTAGCCGAAGAATTACTCCACGCAGATCCGTCCAAACTTATCGCAGGTACACCAAAAAAAATGAAATGGAAATGCAATGAATGTTCCCACGTGTGGCAAGCGAATTCCAGCAGTAGATCAAAAGGAATTGGTTGTCCGGCTTGCAACAGTGGTGCATTACACAGCGATGGAAGAAATTCAATGCAAGAGACTCATCCGAAACTCGCTAGTGAATTGCTTGATGTAGATCCAACCAAAATAACGGCTGGGACAAAGCGTAGATTGAGATGGAAATGTGTCAAATGCGAGCATGAATGGGTAAATGATGGAGGGTCTAGAGTATCAGGGCGTGGGTGTCCTGCTTGTGCAAATATAGTATTGCATCTCCACGGAAAGAATTCCATGCAATCTACACATCCTGAACTCGCAAAAGAATACCTCGGTGATGCTACAAAAATTGTTGCTGGGGTAAGAAAATCTCTGGATTGGAAATGCGTGAATTGTGGACATGAATGGAAATCTACGGGGGATAATCGAGTAAGAGGTAGAGGGTGTCCCTCATGCTCGCCGGTAGGCTTTCAACCTAACAAGCCTGGATGTTATTACGTTCTCGTCATTAAGAACCTCGACAAGGATGTATTGTATTACAAAGGTGGGATTACGAACAACATAGAACGAAGAATCAGTGAGATTTCGAAGAGTTTACCAACTCCAATGTCAATCAATTTTCTTGAAAAAATTGACTTTGAACTTGGGCAGGATGCGAGGGATTTAGAATCGAAGTTGTTGAGGATAGACTCGATTAGGGCACCTGTGCGTTCGTTTGATGGAGGGAACGAGCTGTTCCTTGAAAATCCAGTTAAGTATGCAAGGGAACAAAATTTAGTAGACTGCTAGGGATAGTATCAAGGACATATTCCTTCGTTGAATCCCATGTGTGTGGGATTTCAATAAGATGAATGCGTTTTTTGGCACACGCACTTCTTTTTTGCTCGTCTCTCTTCATGACATCCTCGTCATCGTAATGTTGCTCTCCTTGATACTCAAATGCTAAGTTTAGCGATGGAATCCAGATATCAAGTTCCATTGGATAATTCGACGATTCAAATCTCATCTCATGGTGTTTGAAATCAAAATGAATAATGTGATTCGGGAAGATATCTTTGATTATTCTGAAAAGACGCTTCTGATTTTTTTTGCCATCATAGAATCGTTCAACTTCCCAATCATATTCTGGATATACCTTCAACACAATCTTTGATGGTGAAGAACCTGTAATCTTCAGTGGAGAGGCGCCATTATGACGGATGAAATCATCAACAGTTACCAAATACCAATCTTCCATTGAATCAAATCCTAGTTTTACTTTTAGCCAATCAAGATAAACTATCCAATTCGAATCATTATCCCACCATCCTTTCGGAGTGGAAGAAAAAAGAAACTCCTTCCAGTCATAATCAGGGAATATGTGCTTTAACAATCTAATCGGACTTCCACTGAATCTATTGTAGAGCCCACCACCGAGACCGTGTGCAACGAGCATTTTCTGGTCTAGTTTGTACCAATCATCTAAATTATGAAATCCTTCAATTTCACCTAAGCGTGATAAATGAAATTTAACATTCGCATCATCGTCCCAATAACCGGATGGAGATTGAACAAATTTGCTGACATCCCAATCCAATTCAGGATAAATCTCAACCAGCATCTTACTCAACGATCCTTTGTAATAGTTCTCAACGAGGCTACCACCTTGCTTCATGGATACGTCGTATTTTGTTCTTTCATACCACGATTCAAGAGATGAATGGTTTAGTTCCTCACCAACCCAATCAAGAAATTGTCTTCGATTCCCCATATCTGAAAAATACCTACGAGGGGTGATTTTGAACAGCCATGGCTTCCAGTCAAAATCAGGATACAAGTCCATTGGTGGTTTTGAAATGGTGCTTGCATAAGCGTGAACCAACAATCCAGCACCATTGTTATTCTCAAAGTCTAGTTTAGTGATTTTGTACCAATCTTTGGGAGTTGAAAATCCTAATTTTCCTTCCAACCACCTTAGGTATTGAATGCGGTTTTCGGTCTTTTTCCAATAGCCATTTCCCGCACGTCTGAACAACCATGGATGCCAAATGGTGTCTGGAAATAATTCTTTAACGGCCAATTTTGGGTCATTGTAAAATCTTGAGTAAATCGTAGTTCCTTTGTTTTCCTTGCTGAAGTGTTTTCCTTCTAACTTATACCAATCATCTTTGGTGGTGAAGCCTAATTCTACACCGAGCCATCTCAAGTATGCTTGCCTGTTTTCCAAAGAATTCCAAAACCCATTAGGGACTTTTCGAGAAAGCCATGTATATTCTTCCTCGCCCACAACATCCCCTGTTCATGAACGATTAATCAAATGCATCGGTGTTTGGATAACTCATCCAACACCCTTGCGTGAGATACTCATGGTTGGGTAGCGTGTGTACTGGGGGACTGAACACCCATTGTACTCTTCCATAATGTCTTGAGGGGTTTGGAAGAACCCTTGCGATTTCGTGGAAATGATATGTCGGAACTGATTATTTCACTAACATTTCTGAAACCCTTGATTTGATAATTAGAAGCATAACCCAAATGAACATGGGCGACGCTGATGACAATGAAGTAGACGCAATTCGAAGAAATCTGCGTAACGAAGTAGAAAATCTGCTTAATCTCCTTTCAAAATCCACCATGCTTCATACATTGGTTGTTCTCAGATCAGACAAAGAACCCATGCGATTTTCTGAAATTGAAAGAAGAGTGGAAAGTTCTGCCACCACGCTTTCAAGACGACTCACTGAACTTGAAAAGTACGGACTTGTAATACGGAAAGAAATCACAGACTCCAAAGGAAATCGAGTGGAATACGCCCTAACCGATGAAGGTGTTTCACTTCACCCATGCATGGAATCTATGTTTGAATGGGTTCTCCATAGGTCAACCAATCCAATGATTCAGTCCCTTGAAACACCGTGTTCTACCCAAGTCACAACAGAGTCTGGAGGGACAAATTGATGTTAGGAAAAACAGTTGTAATCACTGGAGCAACCTCTGGAATCGGGTATTACAGTGCTCTTGAAATTGCGAATCTCGGAGCACGTGTGATTCTTGTTGGAAGAAATACCGAGCGTGGGGAAAATGCCACTGAAACCATCATCAAAGAATCAGGAAATTCTGAAATTGAGTTTATTGTTGGAGATGTTTCAACAAGAAGAGGCGTGGAGCTATTAACAAATGCCATTAATCAAAGGGTTTCAAAAATTGATGTCCTCATTAACAATGCAGGTTATCTTGGAAACACACTCAAACACAACGAGGACGGTTTGGAGATGCATTTTGCAGTGAATGTGGTTGCACCATGGAACCTAAGCCATGCTCTCTTGCCTAAGTTGAAATCCTCGCCATCGCCAAGAATATTGAACATCAGTGGTGGGGACAAACCTGCCGTAATTGATCCAACAAATTTGCAGGCAGAGAAAAAGTTCAGAGGATTGATGACATACACTCACTCAAAAAGTATCTTGGAAGCCATGTCGATTGCACTCTCTAAAAGATTGGAACCAGAGAACGTGAGTGTCAATATCGTATTCCCTGGAAGAGCATCAACTTCAATGACACAATCGCTGACAACAAAAGGACTTCCTGGTCCAATGAAAATCATGATGCCATTCTTCAAATTATTTTTCCGAAGCGATGGTGGCAATAGTGCTCACAAAGCTTCACAATCCACGGTGTTTGCTGCAACTGATCCATCATTGGAGGGCGTAACAGGGCGTTATTTTGATACCAAATCGAAAGAAAAAAAACTCCATCCATCGGCTTATGACGAACAGGTACAGAAGCAGATCGTTGATTCCATTGAATAATCCTAAACCTACCGTACACCCACGCGTGGAATGCCTATCGCTTGGGTACCGACGCGTGGACTGTATGTACAGAGGGTATCACGAGGGTTAATTTCTGCTTCCGGCTGCAAACCAAATTACTTCGAAATTGAATTCAGTTTTCTGACCTACTACTATAGTAGTAGACGAAATCAGTAGATTTCCAAAGCGTTATAGACTGTTGTAAACGAGGGGATATTCCTGCAGTGGCCAAGCAGGAGAACTACACTTACAGACCGAGGACGTGAACAATTGATCAGAAAAATCAAACCAACGCTGCAAGACGAAGATCGCAAAAGAAACAAATATATTTTGTAAATATACAATCTTTTTTGTATAATACAAATTAAATACCTTCGCTCTTACGGTGTAATTATGGCATTAAATCCAAAGCAACTAGCAGAATTATTGAAAATGCGAGCCCTTGGCTTTAGTCAAGCGGAAATTGCTGATGCATTGAACACTTCTCAACAAGTCATAGCGTATCAGCTAAAGAAATTGAAAGATCAAGCGAAGAGCAAAGGAACTGATGAGGTGTTTAACGCAGCACTCATTGGAGGATTGGCGGGTGCGGCTGCAGGAATCGGTATAGTCGCATTGATTGAACTCATGAAAAATTCCAAGGAGTGATTTGAATGGCAAGCAAGAATACTTATTTTATCGATGTAGAAAATGTTGGTTCCAAAACCATCGCAAAATTCCTGGCTCAAGACAAGAGCAGTGATGTTGTGGTTGTCACGGGCCCTCATAGTAACTTTCAGGCATCAGGCGCTGTTCTTGAAGAGTTATCCAAAGGTAAAAACAGCCGAGTAGACGTAATTCATACAGATATATCTCGAGATCAACTTGCCGATAAATTACTCCTGATCAAAGTGGGAGAATATCGAGGTAGGTTTCCTAATCGTAATTTGATCATTGTATCAAAAGATAAAGGATTCAAAGACGCTGCTGACATCATGAATACGCATTGGAATTCGAACATTCAAACGAGAGTCGACCTTCCTGTTTCTAAGGCTCAACCACAGAAGAAGGTACAGCCACAGAAGAAGGCACAGCCACAGAAGAAGGCACAGCCACAGAAGAAGGCAAAGCCACAGAAGAAGGCACAGCCACAGAAGAAGGCACAGCCACAGAAGAAAGCACAGCCACAGAAGAAAGCACAGCCACAGAAGAAGGCACAAACCCAAAACCCAATCAAAGGTGGATGGAAGAAATACTGGGAGATTATCTCCAACCGTGCTGTTAGAAATCGACCTAAGACCCTTGACGCTCTCAATTCCTCTATTGCAAATATAGGTAAAGCAGGGGTTGATGCTCAGCCAGATAAAGTTGTTAACGGGCTAAAATCGAACAACAAGATCACTGTCAAGAACGGAAATATAACTTGGTTAGATTGAATATAGGAATTGATAGTATGGTGAGTAAAGTCGGTACATTCCTAAGCAAGGTTAGAGAAACCTTGCCTTTGTTGGAAGAGATTTTAGACACTAGTGATCACATCATTCACAAGAGCAAAGCTGTAGAATTAGCATTTAGATTAAAATCCATAGATACTCTTTCCAAAGCTGAAAATTTAATTGAGAGTTTGTTAAACTTCAAACCTCAACCAATATTAGTTAATTCTGAATTAATTGACAATTCGATTTCAATTCCAAATCAATTGAAAGATTTGATTCTGTGGGTTACCAAGAAAATGCACATTGAAAGTTCACACCATCTGAAAGCCATTATTGATGATATATCAGATCAAATTGAAATCATCGACGCCAACCTTAACGGGCCAGAAATGAAAATTGCCATTATCCATCTTTCCATGCGAACGATAGACAGAGCCAGAGAAAAGATGGAAAATTTAGCACTTAACAATCTTGAAGCCATTGAAGCAGCAGTAAGAAGCATCGAGTCTTCTCAAGAATCCTGGTCACTGAGACAAGAGATGGCATATGAACTCCAAATACGTCACATCTCTCCTATGAGCGATATTATCGATGTTAGCGGCGTATTAATGAAAACCATACATCGATGTGCTGGAAAATTAAGAGACATCGAAAAAAGGTACGACTTGAAAGATGACATAAGAAACATGGCGGCCAGATTGAGAGCAAGTCTGGACAATTCATCTCAGATAGTCACCCAGAAACATGAATCTTCTATGAATCAAATATCTCCACTTTTAGAGATATACCTCAATTTACCGTCCGAAGTAATGACTGGGGCGATCAAAGCATTACAAATTGCAGAAAATAAGGGAATTAAGGCACTTAATTTGAATTCAAGATTATACCTGAATACTTGGAGATTGAATGACGTATGGGATGATTCATCCTTAGAAGAGTTACTCGATTCAATAGATGGTTATGAGCCAGAAATTTCTTCATTTGAAATGCCTGAGAAGGCTGAAGAGATTGTTAACCTGATTTCTGTTTATCAATTAGTTGAAAACATAAATAAAAACAAACCCATAGATGATGTTCTTCAGTTTGTAATTGATTCAGAAACTAAAGCACCATTAGGAAGTTGTCTAACTTCAACGATAAATGCACTCGTAAATTTTGATGGAGATGAACTTGAATTTGGATTGGGTGTCAAACGATATCAAAAAGGAAAAAATACAATGGAGGCTGTAAAAATTGGAATCAAATAACTCATCTCAAATTATTATTGGCGAGGACTTAGTAAACTCGAAGGCAATCATAAATATGCTGCTGAAAGGCAAACATGTTTATTCTGGAAAAGAGTATGCGGAATTAAAATCAAATCAAGAATTTTATCGTAGAATCTTTGACTTGATGGATTTAAATCTAATTTATCACGACATGGACTTTTTCTACTTGAGTAAAGATGAGAAAAACCTTGCTAGCCAAGCTAGATCGGTGTGTCTATTCTTTTTCATACTGTTAAGAAGAATCTCAATTATAGAAAAAGACCCTAGCCCAGACCTAACTAGGCCATCTGGCTTTGATCGGAAGTTAATGGATATCGAAGATCTTTCATCAAAAGATAGAGCGTTACTCGAAGAACAGAAAGTATTCGACAACGCCGGGATAGACAAAATAATTCGCAGTATGAAGAATCTGGGATTTTTACACATCGATGAAGATGATCAGAAATTTATCTTCAATCGTCCAATTTACAGGTTGATGGAATTATCACGAAACATACTGAGGGAATCCTCAGAAATCGATTTGGGTGAAGAAGAATGACATTGAAATTACAAGACAAAGATACCTCTGGTTTGAAGCGTATAATAATGATAAATTCAGGACAATCCGATTATGTCGAGTTAGAGGTGGGAGGTTCTCTTCATCTAGTTGGTGACAACGGTGTTGGCAAATCAATGATTTTATCTACAATTCAATTTATCATGATTGACGATTGGAGGAGTGGTAAAATGAAACTGTCAAAGGGTGCCTTGAAACCCAAAAAATTCTACTTCCCTAATACCAACAGTTACATTATTTTTGAGACAGAAGATACTAGCGGATTAAGGACGTTATTTGTATTCAAGGGCAAGGGATTAACAAATCAATATGACATTGAAAAATGGATTATTCAAGGATGTTGGTATGATTCAAATTTGTTCATAAACCAAGATCAGAATGGGAAAATATCGCCATGTCCTTGGGGTGATGTGAAACGGAATTTGGAATCTGCAAGCAATACTCCAATGAGAAAAATGTCTACTTCTGAGAGAGTGAAGTTTCTGACAGATTATCTTGGATGGTTGCCTAAAAAAGGTCTACAAAAACAGTTCTCTAATCTTTACTTACAATTTCTAAAATTAGGTTCAATAAAACATAGAGAACTTGCAGAATTAATCATAGCATCATCATTAGAAAAGGACATGAGGACTGAAATCGATGTCCAAGAATCATTTGCACCAACCTGGAATAAAATTCGGGATATGAAAGCAAAACTAACTACGTTGAGTGATAATATTCACGCACTACAAAAAATAATTGATGATGATTTGACTTTGAATTCACGATTAGAAAAATTACAAAAGCGTTGGTATAACTTGAACCCAAATGTTGGAAAATGGTATGCTGATTCAAAAGTCGATAGTGATGAGATTAATTTGAAATTATCAAATATGGACACATTAAAACAGGAGATAGAAGAAGAAATATCAAAGAAAAACGAAGAGAGAGATGTTCACCTCAGAGAACAAGCCATCAAACAGAAAGAATATGATGGCCTTGTAGAAAACAAAAAGTTCGCTGAGTCCTTCGATGTGAAAGAAAATGAAAATATAATCAAAACGCTAGATGACGAAGTTGCACGACTTACATCTTTGATAGAGGGGGGTAAGCAATACGATCTCAAAGAACTCCTCGCTAAAGAAAAGGAATTGAATGAACAAATCGAGGAGAACACTATTTTCCTAGAAGAGAATCAACAAACATTAGACCATAATTTGCGAAGTATTGGATTATCACAGGAACAACTTCAGAATGCATTTAGGGTATTAGACCCGAATTCACTAAAGAGAAAAGGTACCATATCTGATCAATTGAAAGCGATTAGTTTGATCGAAAAATTAGATGCAAGCGTCACTGAAGCCAACCTTGCTATTTTTGAGGGGATCACATTTGAACTAGGTAGAATTCCAAAGTTACCCAATATTGAAGCGATTACGATAAAACTAGCATCTGATGAAAAAGAATTGTTACGAATAGGTAATCTCATTGAGGCGGGAAATAAGAAAAAAGAGTATGAAGAATTGATTGAAACAATGAAAAGTGACATATTTCAAGCTAAACAGGATAGGTTAAAATTCAAAGATTGGGAAAATCGCGGTAAACAAGAATTAACAAATCTAGAGAAAATACTTGCTGATTTGAATTTACTATTAATAGAGTTAGATAAAAAACTCAAAGAAGCACGTGGTCGAAAATCAAATCTCAAATCTGTAGAAGATGATTTGTTGCAGAAGAAGAAGGAATTGGAACAAAGAGAAGCATTGAGGACAATATTCCTAGAATGTCAGACTGATTTGAGAATTTCATCTATTCCAAATATCGAATTTAGTGATTCGACTGAAAATATTTCAAGAGAAATAAATAGAATATCTGCTGATTCGAAGGCTTTAGCATCTGATATAGAGCTACAATCAAAGGATATCGAATTAGCCAAGACCAAACTACAGCATGTTGTTAGAGGAGTAACAGATCAGGAATTCATTGCTGAAGCAAAAGATAAAATCCAAGGCTACGAAAAGTCACAAAAAGCTTTGGATAATTTATTCACAGATCTCCTAATCAATATCTCAAGCAAGGCAAGTGGTTTGTCAACTAGCTTGAGATATGTCGAAAGAACTGTTAACAAATTAAACACAGAAATAGGTAAAAAAACAATTACACATCTTGACGAAATAAAAATCAAATTTGAACGAAGAGATTCAATCGTAGAAGGTCTTCAATCGGTCTCTGAATTAACCTCATTTTCTAAATTTGATAAAACAATGGAAAATAATACTGAATATAAAACATTGAAGAAAGTTCTCGAAGAATCCCAACGTATAGATCTGATTAACCTGTTTTCCATCACTGTTTATATTCGTAAACCAGGCGATAGTGAACTTCGACGAATCGGAAATATAGATGATTCAGGTTCGGAAGGAACTATTACAGCGATTAAATGTCATTTGATGATGTTGATAATGGACATGATGCTAGGTAAGAAGCGTTCAAAGTTGCCATTGTTCCTTGACGAAATAGGAACTCTCGGTGACCTAAATTATAAACAAATTGTTGACATGGCGACCAGTTTGAATTTCCAAATACTCACCGCTAGTCCTAAGGCTGTAGAATTCGTCGAAAAACAACATTTAGTCGTTGGTTATGGAAAAGGTAAACGATTACGGATTTGGCCTAATTATTACCATGGAGAAATATTAGAGGCGTAACTATGATTGAAGGCAATGCTCCACTGGAAAGATGGTTGAAAAAGCTCATCGAAAATGGATCTTTACCAGAGAGTTCTATTCCGAGATCTGCGATTACAGGTGTTAACAATCTTATCGATCTTGAGTATATACAAAAGAGGCCGGTCAAAAATGGAATCAAATTTGTCTTGCTCGAAGAAGATTCTTTGGTTAACTGGATGAATCGGATAATAAAAAACATTGATCCAAATCAGGCACATGATCGTGCTTATGCTGCCTCAAAGTATCGTACTGCAAAAAAATCTACAAAGAATTATCCAAAAGTAGAAATTCGATTTTTGAAGAATAATATGAATATTCCATTAGAGCTCAAGGAACTTCAAAACAAAATAGGTTCTATGAATTATTATCTCAAGAAAGAGGATTCCTGGCTAACTGGAAAATTGGTTCTAATTGAAAATATTGAATCGTTCCTTAACTCTGATGATAATTTCCCAAATTGCGACATTGCAGTATATTATTCTGGAAATTTGTCAGATTCTTTGATAAATCATCTTAACGATTCTGAGTGTACGATCGTCTTTTTCCCTGATTATGATCCTGTAGGTATGAATAATTATTGTAAAATTAAAGATAAATTAGGAGATAGGGTTGAGTTATTTGTGCCTCAAAATATATCTGAATTATTCGAATCTTCATCATACAGAATTATTGAAAAAACCAAGAATCGTGAAATTTTAGCCGATTTAAATCGTAGAACGCTTCCTAATGAAGTGGTTCCAATTATTCAATTAATACAGAAACATCACGGTGGAGCAGAACAAGAGTTAGTTGGAAAACTCGACTAATGAATTCATTTCCTATGCCAAGGCATTGTTCCCCATTTACTCGAAAATGGGAAATCAACTCTATTAGCAGGAAATGTATTGCGAATCGTCCATTTACCTCAATTTGCCAATCCATCCAATCCATGTGGTCTAAATTCGAACCGAAGCATTCAAACGGCTCACGAGGTATTTGGGTACATGGGCATAAAACAGTA
>Ga0233444_10004727_pt1 | contig 12913 bp, 12 predicted proteins | sample SI_124_October20_6_FD_182792 | JGI IMG/M metagenome (GOLD analysis project Ga0233444, IMG submission 182792) | Seawater microbial communities from Saanich Inlet, British Columbia, Canada - SI_124_October2016_10_MG | ecosystem: Environmental > Aquatic > Marine > Inlet | place: Canada: British...
CGAGCTGAAAGTATCCCATGTAAAGCATAAGGACCGTTGTCATATTAAAGAGAAAACCAAAAGCTGCAAAACCCATTGTATATTTAAGCAAGTTAGTTCTATTGTTAAGAACGTGTAATTGATTTTCCCACTCTGGCGGAGTTCTTTTATCAAAAGTTAGTTGATCATGAAGTTTTCTAATTAATCCACTTAATGTGTGAAATCTATTGCTATACATAGTCATCATTAACGGAATCGCGGGAAACATTAGTGCGGCTACTGTGTAATCTATATCCATATCGAATCAAATTGATTATGAAGTTAGTGTTTGATATTTACAAGTAATATTTCATGCAACATTTTAAATTGTTTATCGAATTAACAAGGCTTAATAAACCAATTGGTTTCATGCTTCTATTTTGGCCTTGCTCTTGGGGTTTGGCATATGCTTACAATCTTAATCAAAACTTAAACTTATTATTATATTACTTAACTTTATTTTTTTTAGGATCTGTTTTGATGAGAAGTGCCGGATGTATTTTTAATGATATTATTGATAAAGATTTTGATATTAAAGTAAAAAGAACAAAAACTCGCCCGATAGCAACAGGTAAAATAACTGTGAAACATGCTTTAACCTACGTTTTAATTCTTTGTTTAACTGCATTTATAATATTGATACAGCTTAATTTATTTACAATTATTTTAGGTATGAGCTCGATGTTATTAGCTTTCTCCTATCCTTTTATGAAAAGAATAACTTACTGGCCTCAGTTGTTTCTTGGAATTACCTTTAATTGGGGAATCATAATGGGTTGGACTTCAATGAATAATAATATTTCTTTTGAAATTATCATCTTATATATATCAGCCATATTTTGGACATTAGGATATGACACGATTTATGGAGCTCAAGATATGTCTGATGATGAAATAATTGGTTTGAAATCAACTTCGATAAAATTTAAAAAAAATATTAAATTATTTATTTTATTGACATATTCAATTTCAACAATTTTAATTTTTTATCTATTTAGTGATTTAATTGGAAAAAATATTTTAACTTTTTTTTTACTAATGTTTGTTTTAACTCTTTTTTATCAATTATTGATGTTTAAAAATAATAAATCACAAGATTATCTTAAACTTTTTAAATTTAATAATTTATCAGGATTATTTTTGTTTTTAGGAATTCTATCAGTAAATATATAAAATGAAATTTGAAGAACTTAAAGTTATAATAAAAAGACTATATAAAGAGTACGTAAGAAAACACATAAAGAGAATTCTGATAGCTTTAGTTTTATCAATTATTGTTGCAGGAAGCACCTCGGGTATTGCCTGGTTATTAGATCCAGCTGTAAAGAAAATATTTATAGAACAAAATAAAATATTCGCTTGGTCAATTCCCTTTTTAATAGTCCTTGCCTTTGCCAGTAAAGGGCTATCTTTATATTTCGCTAGAATAAATATTATTAGAGTTGGGGAGGAAGTTGCTGGTGAACTTCAAAAAAAAATTGCTAATAATATTTTAACTTCAGATATACAAACATTAGATAATAGGCATTCTGGTAAATACATATCAAATGTGATGTTTGATACTCACCATATTCAAAACTTAGTGAGCTCTGGAGTTTTGAACTTAATGAAAGATAGTTTTTCAGTTGTGGCCTTGGTATCGTTAATGTTTTATCAAAACTGGAAACTAGCATTATTTGCACTCTTAATGATGCCATTAGCGGGTGGACTTGCAAAATCTTTAGGTAAAAGAATTGGTAAAGCTACCTCTAAAGCTGGGGTATCTTCAGGAAATTTAGCTTCATTTTTAACAGAAATTTTTAAAGGGTCAAAAATGATTAGAATTTACCAAAAAGAGGATGAAGAAAATAAAAAAGCTGAAGAGGTTATAGATGATCTGGTAGAAAAAAATATAAAAATTGGAAGTGTCTTAATCAGAGCAACACCTATAATGGAAACATTAACAGGATTTATGATAGCTGGTTTTATAATATTTTCAGGTAAATTAATTTCAGCTGGAGAATTAGGAGTGAACAATTTCTTTTCTTTTCTAGCAGCTATGATGCTTGCTTACCAACCAATTAGGTCTTTGGCAACAATCAACATGGCTGCTTACCAAGGGGCTGCAGCTTTTAAAAGAATTAGCAGTATTATAGATAAAGAAATAAAGATAAAAGAAACGAATAAATTTCCAAAATTAATTTTAAAAAACTCTGATATTAACTTTAAAAACGTTGAATTTAAGTACGAGTCTACTGATGAAAAAGCAATTAAAGAAATTAGTTTAGAAATAAAAGGAAACACTATGACAGCTTTTGTAGGACATAGTGGAGCAGGAAAGAGCACTATAATAAATTTACTTCCAAGATTTTATGATCCTCAAAAAGGTTCGATAGAAATAGATGGTCAAAATATTAGTTCTGTTTCTCTAAGTTCTCTTAGAAAAAATCTGTCTTTAGTAAGTCAAGATGTTATTTTATTTGATGATACAGTCAAAAATAATATTGCTTATGCAAAGCCCGGTGCGTCCGAAAAAGAAATTGTTGAGGCTTGCAGATTTGCTGCATCTGATGAATTCATTAACAAGCTTCCTAAAGGGTATGATACGATGATTGGAGAAAATGGGGTTAGACTTTCTGGTGGTCAGAAACAGAGAATTTCAATTGCTAGAGCTATTTTAAAAAGCTCCCCTATTATTCTTTTAGATGAAGCTACTTCTTCGTTGGATGCGGAGTCTGAGGAAATAGTACAAAATGCTATCAACAATTTAACAAAAAATAAGACTACCCTAGTTATAGCTCATAGACTTTCAACTATTCATAATGCGAATAAAATTTTTGTTATGAAACAGGGTAAGGTAATAAATTCAGGAAATCATGATTTTTTAATTGATAATTGTGCTGAATATAAATCACTTTATCAAAAACAATTAAAATAAAATGATTCCAGTTTACAGAGTCCTTACAAATATTTTATATCCACTCTTATTTTTGCATGTTTACTATAGAAAAATTATTAAGAAAGAAGATATATTAAGATACAAAGAAAAAATTTTAGTTTCTCATTATAAAATAATTAAAAAAAAGAACTCTAAATTAATTTGGTTCCATGCAGCTAGTATAGGCGAGTTCAAAAGTATAATTCCAATAATTAATAAACTGAATAAAGAACGTCAAAATTTAAAATTTTTAATAACTACAAATACCTTAAGCTCAGCAAATATTGCGGAGATAGAGCTAAAAAAAATAAAGAACGCAGATCATAGGTACATGCCTTACGATGTTCCATTTTTAATTGATAAATTTTTATATTCATGGAAACCAGATAGGATTTTTCTAGTAGACTCGGAAATATGGCCAAATTTAATTTTAAAAGCGTTTAAATATAAAATTCCAATAGCTCTTATTAATGCTAGATTAACTTCTAAATCATTTAAAAGATGGATGTTATTTCCAAATACTGCCCAAAAAATATTTAGTAAATTTGATTTATTTTTATGTTCAAACTCAGAAACCAAAAAATATTTGGAAAAGCTAAATCTTAAAAATATTTTCTTTGAAGGAAATATAAAACTATCAGATCAAGTAGATGAAGAAAAGATAAAAAATTTTAACGAAAAAATTTTAGTTAAAAAAAGGTTTTGGTTTGCTGCGAGCACACATAAAGAAGAGGATTTATTTTGTTTAAAAGTACATATGAAATTAAAAGAAAAATTTAAGAATATAATTACAGTTATTGCACCTAGACACATTAAAAGATCGAATAAAATTTATTCATTAGCAAAAAAATTAAGATTGAGTGCACAAGTCCTAGAACTAAATGAAAATATCCAAGAAAATAAAGAAATAATAATAATTAATTACTTTGGTGCTTTAAAAAGTTATTTTAAATTTTCTAAAAGTGTATTTATGGGAAAATCAATGATCGTGAAATTAAAAAAAGATGGTGGGCAAAATCCAATAGAAGCTGCAAAACTGGGGTGTAAAATCTATCATGGTCCATATGTATATAATTTTGAAGAAATATATAAAATTTTGATGGAGAATGGTATTTCAAAAAAAATAGAAAGTTATGAAAAATTAAGTAAAAATTTAGCATTGGATTTAAAGTCTCCATTAAAAAGGAAAAATAATAATAAGTATTTAATAAATAAATTAGGTCAAAAAACTTTAAATAATACAATGCCAATTATTAATAATTTTTTAGATTATGAAATTAATTAAGCCAAATTTTTGGGATGAAAAAATTGGTATTCTTTCAATTTTATTATATCCATTAACTTTAATTTATATCTTAACAATTTTTTTAAAAAAAAGATTTACAAAAATTTTGAAATTTAAAATACCAGTTATTTGTGTAGGTAATATTTACTTAGGTGGAACAGGTAAAACTCCCATTTCAATTTTGTTAGCCAAAGAACTGTCAAAGCTTGGGGAAAAACCCTCTATAATAAGAAAATATTATGAAGATCATGAAGATGAATACAATCTTATAAAAAACAACTTTGATAATTTAATCGTTAATAAAAATAGGCAAGATGGTTTAATAAAAGCTGAAGCATCGGGGTCAAACGTTGCAATTTTGGATGACGGCCTCCAAGATTTTTGTATTAGAAAGAATCTAAAAATTGTATGTTTTAATACCAATCAATTAATTGGCAACGGCTTAGTCTTGCCTTCTGGACCATTAAGAGAAAGTTTATCTTCTTTGAAAGATGCTGAGATAGTAATAATTAATGGTAGGAAAAACGAATTCTTTGAAAAAAAACTTTTTAAAATAAATAAAAAATTGGAAATATTTTATTCTCACTATAAACCAATTAATTTACAGGAATTCAAAGGCAAGAAATTATATGCAATAGCTGGGATAGGTAATCCTCAAAATTTTTTTAAGTTAATCGAAGATAATAATTTGAAAATTTTTAAAAAATTAATTTTTCCTGATCATTATAGATTTTCAAAAGATGAAATTAAAAATATAATTAGTGAAGCTGAGTCGAATAATTATCAAGTTATAATGACAGAAAAAGATTATTTCAAAGTTAAGGATTTTGATTTAATTAATATAGGTTATCTAAAAGTTTCGTTAATGATAGAAAATCAAGAAAAACTAATTTCATTAATAAAAAAAAGAATATGATTAAAACTGTTAATTATTTTTTTCAATCGATTTTAATTTTTACTTTTTTTCTAATGGGTCGTATTCTTGGATTAAATTTAAGTAGAATAATATTCGCACAATTATTCGCTTTGGTTGGACCGTTTTTTCGATCTAAAAAAATAATTAAAAATAATTTACATATTGCCTTTAATGGAATTTCTAAAATAAACGAGAACGTAATTGCTAAAAATATGTGGAAAAACTATGGGATGACTTTTATAGAATATATTTTTCTAAATTATTTTCGAAAAAAAAATTCGCACAGAGATATAAATGATAATGCAAATTTATCAAAAATTATTACTGAAAATAAACCTGTCATATTTGTGTCTGGTCATTTTGCAAACTTTGAATTGATGTCAATGGAAATTACTAAAAAAAATATTCAACTAGCTACAATTTATAGGCCTTTAAATAATTTTTTTTTAAATCCGTTTATGGAATATTTAAGAAAAAAATATATTTGTAAAAATCAAATTAAAAAGGGAATAAACGGCGTCAGAGAAACTGTAGAATACTTGAAGAAAAACTACAGTATAGCTCTTATGATAGATCAAAGAGTAAGTGAAGGAGTTAGAATTAATTTTTTCAATAAATTGGCTCTAACAACAACACTTCCAGCTCAACTTTCAATGAAATTTAATTTAGATATAATTCCAGTAAGTATTAAAAGAGTTAAAAATAATCGTTTTGTAATAGAGTTCCAAGATAGAATTAAACCAAAAAATTTTAAAAATAAAATTGATCTATCATTAAAACTAAATAAAGTTTTAGAAAAAATGATAAATAAAAATTCCCATCAATGGATATGGTCACATAATAGATGGAAATAAAAATTATTTTTCTTTAGATTTAAATCTTTCATTCGCTTCGATGGGAGAGTGGTAAGCTTCTTGTAAATCCACATTCCAATAATTCAAATTTTGTATTTTTATTTTTTTTCCTGATATTGCACATAAAACATAATCTCCCTCCTCAATTATTTCAAAATAATTGGGCTTAAAAATAAGTTTAGCTTTTTTTTCTGTCATCAATAAAATATACAATATAAACTTATAAATGAATATTGGATTAATCGGTAGTGGAGGAAGAGAACATGCTTTGTGTAAAAAAATACACGATTCAAAGCTAGTAAAAAAAATATTTTGCTTTCCAGGAAATGGTGGGACATCACTATTAGCAACTAATATTGATGTAAATATCTTAAATTTTAAAAAACTTTTAACATTAATAAAATATCATAAAATTGATCTTGTAGTAGTTGGTCCTGAAGAACCTTTAGTTAATGGTGTAGTAGATTTTTTAAAAAAACATAAAATAAAAGTTTTTGGGCCAAGTAAATATGCCTCTAAATTAGAGGGGTCTAAAGCATTTATGAAAAAGATTTGTTATGAGAATAAAATTCCAACTGCCAAATTTAAAATTTGCATAAATAAGTCTCAAGTAAAAGAATTTTTAAGCAGTTGTGTTTTACCCGTAGTGGTAAAAGCAGATGGTTTGGCTGCTGGTAAAGGTGTAACAATATGTAAATCAAAAAAGCAAATAATAAAAGTTTCTTCTGAAATATTTAAAGGAAAATTCAAGTCATCCAAAAAAGTTATTTTAGAAGAATTTCTAGAAGGAGAAGAGGCTAGTTATTTTATTATTGTAGATAACAAAAGTTTTAAATTTTTTGGTTCCGCGCAAGATCACAAACGTGTTTATGAAAATGATAAAGGGCCAAATACGGGTGGCATGGGAGCATATTCACCGGCTCCTATAATAACGAATGAAATAGAAAAGAAAATAATTTTAAAAATAATTAATCCAACATTAGTAGCTTTAAAAAAAAAAAATAGTCCTTACACAGGATTCTTATACGTAGGTCTAATGATTAAAAATAATGAGCCGTACCTCATTGAATATAATGTCAGGATGGGCGATCCAGAGTGTCAGGTAATTTTACCTAGATTAAAAACTGACATAGTAAAAATTTTTAATAGCTCAATTAAAAATAATTTAAAAAATATAAAAATAGGTTGGTCTAAAGATAAAAGTATGACTATCGTGTTATGTGCAAAGGGATATCCAAATTCGTACCGAAAAAACTTGAAAATTAATAATATTAATAAAATTAAACTGTCACAAAAAAATTTTTTGTATCATGCTGGAACTAAACTTTCAAATGGCGACCTATTATCTGAAGGTGGAAGGGTTTTAAATGTTACTTCAGTAGGAAATAATTTTTGCAAAATCAGAAACAAGATTATTTCAAACATTAAAAAATTAAATTGGAAATATGGTTTTTATCGCAAAGATATAGGCTGGAAAGTAATCAATAAAAATGAGAATTATTAGTGGTTTTTTAAAAGGCAAGTCAATTAATTTTTTGAAAAATATTAATACAAGGCCATTAAAAGATAGTGTGAAGGAAAATATCTTTAATATTTTAAAACACTCAAATTTTATCAAAGTAAATATTAAAGATTCAAATATCCTCGATTTATACTCTGGTATTGGATCATTTGGAATTGAATGTTTATCAAGAGGAGCGCAAAAGGTTACTTTTATTGAAAAGAATGCTGCTGCCGCGGATATATTAAAAAAAAATTTAATTAAATTATCAATAACTGATAAATCAAAAGTATATATTAGTACAATAGAGAATATTTTAAATACAAATATAATAGAAAAATATAATATTTTTTTTCTTGATCCTCCTTTTACAGATTTTAAATTTTTAAATAATCTTAAAATATTAAAAAAAAATCAATTTTTTTGTAAAAATCATATTGTGATTATTCATAGAGAAAAAAAAGCTAAAGATGAAATTAAAGATTATCTTGAAATAATTAAAACTAAGAATTATGGAAGATCAAAAATAATATTTGGCGTATTTAATTAAGCAATTCTTTTGTATAAATTTTTACTTGTTCAACAGCTGGTTGGTCAAAAGGATTTACGTTTAACAGCTTTCCAACGACAATTGTTTCTATAATGAAAAGAGAGAACAGTTTGCCTATGGTTTCTTCGTTAATTTTTTTTATTCTAAACTCTCTAAAAGGAATGTTTTTTTTTGTTAAAGTTTTAATTAACGCATTTTTTTGTGCATCTTTAATTGTGCTTATTTTTTTTTGATCTAAGAAAGTTTTAAATTTTGTACCAGTTTTTATATTAATTTTTTTATTTAAACTTTCTTCTAAACTAAAAATGTAAAACAAATTATCTTTTGGGCCGTCTAAATAAAGTTGTAATAAGCTATGATGATCTTTTGGAGCGTTTGATACCATTGGTAAAAGGCCTTTATTTTTTTTCCCAAGACTTTCAGCTAATAATTGCTGGTTCCAATATAAAAATTTTTCTAATTCCGGGCAATAATTTAAAAAAATTATATTATTAAATTTTTTGGAATTTATTAAATTCACTATTTTTAATGTATTATTTTTTAAAAGTTTTTTATTCGTTGTTTTAAAAATTTCTGAAATTTTTGATCTGATTTTAAATATATTAATACCCATTAAATATGAAGGCAAAATGCCGACCTCAGATAAAACAGAATACCTTCCGCCAACATAATTTCTATGCTCTACATAATATAAATTAAATTCTTTTGATAATGAAAATAATAAATTATTCTTTTTTTCTGAAATTATAATTATATTTTTTGAATTTTTCTTAATAATGTTTAATGAAAATAGATTGGATAAAGTCTCTATAGTGTTTCCAGATTTAGAAATGATGATGAAAAGGACTTTTGATAGATTTTCTTTTTTTTTAAAATCGTAAAGTTTGTTTTCGTCCAAGTTATTAAAAAAATAGAATTTTTTTTTTATTTTTTTTTGAAAAAAATTATAAATTGCCTCTGTTCCTAAAATAGATCCACCCATTCCTATCAAGGTTATAGTTTTATAATTTTTAAATTTTTTTAAATCTTTAATTTTAAAATTTAATTTAAATTTTTTATCTAATATGTTTAATGTCTTTTTCTTAGTTTTAACGTCGTTAGAGATTTCTAAAAATATTTTTTCAAATTTTTTTGACAAGTTTGAATGTGAGTTTTTTTTTAAATTAATAGAAAAATTGTTTATAGAAGATATGTTTTTTTTTTTCACTAGTTAATTTTTTCTAATATTGATTTTTCTAATGATGAAGATTTGTTAGAATTTTTTTTCATACTTTTTGGGCTTTTTAAAATCTTTTTTATTTTTTCTTCCTCATTGTCAGCTTTTTGTTTAATTGTGTCAGGTTTTGGGATTACTTCGTAATTAGGAGGGAGAACAAGCGGTCCTTGTTTTTTAATTAAAAATTCATCAGTTGTTTTCACTTTCTCATTTCTTAGAACTTTTCCAACATTACCGCAAGATGATAGAAATAATATAAAAAATAATAAATTAAAAAATTTCATTTAATTGTTCTTAAAGTAATTATTAAACAATAAAGCAATTATCCCCATTGTAATGAAAATATCAGCTACATTAAAAATAAACCAATGAATATTGTTATAATGAATATCTAAAAAATCAGGCACAGCTTTATATATTAATCTATCATAAAAATTACCTAATGCACCGCCAATTATTACTGAGTAGATAAATTTCTCTAGTCCGTCAGATGTAATAAGAATATAGCTTAATGTAAATATTACTATTAAAATTATAAGTGTAATTATATTGTACATCAAATCAGACTCGGTGCTTAATAAGCCAAAACCTATACCTATATTCCATACAAGATCTAAATTAATATAATCATTAACAAAAATTGTGTTTTCATTTAATTTGTTAATAATTTTTATTTTTGACACTCTGTCTAAAAAAAAAATTATTGTTATAAGAATAAAAGAATAAACGTTTTCTCTTTTTAGAAGTTTATAAAATATTTTTTTTATTTTATTTACAAAGCTCATATCATTTAATATTAGAACATCTCTTGCAATTTTGTTCTAAGATTTTCCAACATCTTGGGCACTTAGTTCCTTTAGCTTTAATTACTTCAATTTTAATTTCTTTGTCTTTTAATAAAAATTTTTCCGCCTTAGAGGTGATTAAGTACTCAGCTAAATCTATATCTTTTAATAATTCAAATTTTTTTTCATTAACATATAGTTTAATATCTGCTTCTAAACTTGATCCGATTTCTTTATCAGATCTTTTTGTTTCTATTGCTATGTTTGCCTCTTGCTTAATCTTAGACAACTGATCCCACTTATCATTTAATTCTCTATTTTCCCATTTATCTGGAATTTTTACGAATGAATACTCATGTATATTTTTTTTATCTTTATTTACAAGAGTATTAATTTCATCTGTAGTAAAAACAAGAATTGGTGCAAACCATTTAAGCAAACTTTCAAGTATAATATTTAAAACCTTCACGCAGTTTCTTCTTTTTTTTGAATCTAAGCTATCGCAGTAAAGTGTGTCTTTTCGTATATCAAAGTAGAATGATGAAAGATTTAAAGTACAAAAATTAAGTAAATCTTTATAAAGTTTATGAAAATTATAATTTTTTAAATTATTTTCTACAGATTTACTAATGTGATGAAGTTTGTGTAAAATATATTGTTCTAATTCATCTAAGTTTTGTAGGTTCAATTTTTCAAAATCTTGTTGTTCGAATTTGTCCTTTAAATTTCCGAGCATAAACCTGAAAGTATTTCTTATTTTCCTATATGACTCAGCATGTTGAGTTAAAATACTTTTATCAATTCTTAAATCTTCTGCATAATCAGATGAAGCGACCCAGGATCTCAAAATATCCGCACCATAATTTTTTAAAATTTCTTCTGGAGAAATGACATTTCCCATTGATTTTGACATTTTCATTCCTTTTCCATCCACAACAAATCCATGCGAAAGTATGCTTTTAAAAGGAGCTCTATCTCTCGTTCCGCAAGACTCTAGTAAAGAAGAATGAAACCATCCTCTATGCTGATCAGACCCTTCTAAATACATATCAGCGGGCCATTTTAAATCTTTTCTTTTTTCTAGAACAAAGCTATGAGTTGAGCCACTATCAAACCATACTTCAACGATATCGTTTAATTTTTGATAATCATTTGGGTTATGTTCATCTCCTAAAAAGACTTTTGGATCATCAGTAAACCAACAGTCTGACCCTTGTTTTTCGTAAATAGCAGCTATCCTATCTAGTACCTTTTTGTCTCTCAGAGGCTCTTTTGTTTTTTTATTTATGAAAATTGGTAATGGAACACCCCAAACTCTTTGCCTCGAAACACACCAGTCTGGTCGACCTTCAACCATAGACAGCAATCTTTCTTTTCCTTTATTAGGGTAAAAAATAGTATCATTGATGGCATTGATTGCTTTATTTCTTAAATTATTTTTCTGCATTGAGATAAACCACTGAGGTGTAGCTCTATAAATTAAAGGTGCTTTTGATCTCCATGAGTGGGGGTAACTGTGGTTTAATTTGTCGTTCTTAAGTAATTTATTCTGTTCTTTAAGTTTTTCTATGACAATTGGATCTGCTTTAAATATGTGTGTATTGGTAAAATAAGGTATTTCTTTAGTGTAAAGACCTGCGTTATCTACAGTATAGAGAGATGGTATATTATTTTTTAAACACAAGTTAAAATCATCGGGACCATGACTTGGTGCACAATGTACTATCCCAGTTCCTTGTTCTAAATTTACAAATTGAGCGTCGAGCATTGGAACATCATAATCAAAATTTATTTTATCAAATGGATGAGTACAAATAGTTCCTTTAAATTCAGACCCTTTAAAAGCTTTCAATTCTTTAAAATTTTTAATACCACATTCTGTTGTGATTGAATTTATCAGATTTTTTGCGACCACAATTTTTTTATCCTTAAAGTGCTCAAGATCCTCAATTTCTATAACTGAGTATTCAATATTGTTATTAAATGCTAGCGCTTTATTTGCGGGTATGGTCCACGGTGTTGTTGTCCAAATAATAATGTTTGCGTCTTTTAAAAATTTTTTATTAGTCTCTTTTACTTTAAAAGCTACATAGATTGTATTAGAAGTGTGGTTCATATATTCTACTTCTGCATCTGCTAAAGCTGTCTTCTCTACTGTCGACCATAGAACTGGTTTAAAACCTTGATACAAACTTCCATCTAAAAGAAATTTACCTAGTTCTCTAACTATTTGCGCTTCTGCTTCGTAGCTCATGGTGGTATAATAATTTTCAAAATCTCCTACTACACCCAATCGCTTAAATTCTTTTATATGTATATCAATCCATTTTTTTGCAAATTCTCTGCATTCTTGTCTGAAGTCTTTAATTGGAATTTCATCTTTGTTTTTTTTCTTTTTTTTATACTGTTCCTCAATTTTCCACTCGATAGGTAGTCCATGGCAATCCCATCCCGGAACATATACTGAGTCTTTGCCGTTCATTTGATGAAAGCGTATAATTATATCTTTTAAAATTTTATTAAGAGCAGTTCCCATATGTATATGTCCATTTGCATATGGTGGCCCGTCATGTAAAATAAATTTTTCTTTACCTTTCGAACTTTTTCTAAGTTTTTTAAAAATTTTCTCTTTTTCCCATTTTTCCAGAATTTCTGGCTCTTTTGTGGACAAATTAGCTTTCATAGAAAAAGCTGTTTTAGGAAGTTGTAGTGTATCTTTTGACATTATTTTTTTGCTTGTTTTATATCAATTTTAATTTGTTTTCTTAAATATTCAAAATTCTTAAATTTTTTTTCTGGCCTTATAAATTTTTTAAAACTTATATTTAATACTTTATTATATAAATTTTTACTAATTCCAAATATATTTGT
>Ga0233444_10004736_pt1 | contig 12896 bp, 9 predicted proteins | sample SI_124_October20_6_FD_182792 | JGI IMG/M metagenome (GOLD analysis project Ga0233444, IMG submission 182792) | Seawater microbial communities from Saanich Inlet, British Columbia, Canada - SI_124_October2016_10_MG | ecosystem: Environmental > Aquatic > Marine > Inlet | place: Canada: British...
TGATTTGTTGTGCAGTGGCGTGCAAGTTTCTGGCTCTAGAATAATAGCCCAAACCTTGCCATAGCTTCATCACTTGGTCTTCACTAGCCTTGGCCAGTGCAGTAACAGTAGGAAAAGCTGAAAGAAAGCTCTCATAATAGGGAAGCCCTTGTGCTGTTCTGGTTTGTTGTAAAATGATTTCTGACAACCATACATTGTAGGGTTCCTTATTTTCTCGCCAAGGAAATGGTCGACGATTTTCATCAAACCATTTGAGTAATTTTTTTTGGAAACCCATTTGAGCTGTAAAAAGTAAATTAAGCGAAAATCGCAACTGCTAAGATAAAAAGGTAAGTCTGAATGAATTATCATTTTAATTTTTATATTTGCAGGCCTCTAAATGCTAACATTAATACAAATAAATTAAATATGACAAAAGCTGATATCGTAACCAATATATCTGATCAGCTAGGGATTGATAAAACCGATGTTCAAGCCACGGTTGAAAAATTCATGAAAGAGATTAAGAACTCTCTTGAAGGTGGTGAAAATGTCTATTTACGTGGTTTTGGAAGCTTCATTATCAAAACGAGAGCAGAAAAAACTGGAAGAAATATCTCTAAGAACATAGCGGTAAAAATTCCAGCTCACAATATTCCTGCCTTCAAACCTGCTAAAGTTTTTGTTAATGGGGTAAAATCGAAGGTAGAAGTTGCTTAATAAATTATTTATAAACTCAAAATTAAAGCTGAAATATGCCAAGTGGTAAAAAAAGAAAACGGCATAAGGTAGCCACGCACAAACGAAAGAAGCGTAGAAGAGCCAACCGTCACAAGAAAAAATAGTGTTTGGAAATACACTTAAAATATTCTCCAAAGTTCATTGATATTTGATACTGCTACGTCAGTATCTTCAGGAAAATACTGAATATTTATTGTTTAACAACGACAATTGAAAACTGTCGTAACTAAAATTCATCAGAGTGAATAAAGAACTAATTATACGATCGAATTCCTCTGCTGTTGATTTTGCACTGCTCAAGGATGGAAAATTAATTGAGCTCAATAAAGAAGTAGACAACAACAAGTTTTCTGTGGGTGATATTTACGTCGCCAAAATCAGAAAGCCTGTTTCGGGTCTCAACGCCGCTTTTGTAGGTGTAGGTCATGAAAAAGATGGTTTTTTACATTACCATGATTTAGGACCCAACCTTCCTTCCCTATTGAAATTTTTTAAACAGGTAAGCTCAGGTAAAACCAAAGATTATTCATTAAAGAATTTTCGTTTTGAAAAAGAAATACCCAAAGATGGATCAATACAAGATTATCTAAAGACCCAACAACAGATACTTGTTCAGATAGTCAAAGAACCTATTTCTACTAAGGGCCCAAGAGTCAGCTCTGAATTGTCCTTAGCAGGAAGATTCATGGTTCTTATTCCATTTTCAGACCGCATTTCTATTTCGCAAAAAATTGAAAGTAATGCCGAAAAAAACCGGTTAAAGAAACTGGTCAAAAGCATTCGACCAAAGGGTTTTGGTGTCATCATCAGAACGGTGGCCAACAACCAAAAGGTCAAAGAACTGGATGCCGATTTGCAACAATTGCTCGGCCGATGGAAAAACTTATGTGAAAAATTTGTTAGTGTGGATAAATACCCCACCAAAATTCTCAGTGAAATCAATCGATCTTCGTCCATATTGAGAGACATTTTCGATAATGATTTTACAGGCATACATGTGGATGACTCCGAAATGCAAGTTGAGATCAAGGATTATTTAAAAACTATTGCACCTGACAAAGAATCCATTGTTAAGTATTTCAAAAATAAAACCACTTCCATTTTCGATCATTTTGGTATAGAAAAACAAATCAAAACTGCATTTGGCACAACCGTTTCCATGCAAAAAGGCGCCTATTTGGTAATAGAACACACGGAAGCCCTGCATGTCATAGATGTCAATAGTGGTAATCGATCCAACAAGGCTAAGTCACAAGAACAAACAGCCTTGGAAGTCAATTTGATTGCTGCCAGTGAAATTGCCAGACAATTGAGATTGAGAGATATGGGAGGTATTATTGTAGTCGATTTCATCGACCTCAATACCAACGAAAATCGAAAAAAATTATTTGAACATCTTCGCAAGGAGATGGAAAGTGACAGAACCAAACACAAAATTCTGCCACCTTCACGATTTGGATTGATCCAAATTACCCGTCAACGGGTTCGCCCCGAGATGAATATTAAAACAAGAGAACCCAATCCCAATAAAAATGGTGAGGTTGAAGCTCCCATTGTTTTAATAGACAAAATCAACGCAGAGCTTGACAAAATTGTCGAGCACAGGCACAACAAAAAGAAAAAGCTGCATTTGCACCTTCACCCTTTTATCGCTGCCTATCTAACCAGCGGTTTCCCCTCCATCCGGGCCAGCTGGTATTTTAAACACAAAAAGTGGGTACGTATTGTACCCCGTGATGCTTACCTGTATTTGGAGTTCCGTTTTTTGGATCAGAACAGAAGACTACTCCGAACTAGATAAATGAAAAACCGCCTTGGAAATAAGGCGGTTTTTTTTTATCAGATTTTAAGATGATCTAAAATATCTGGGGTCGGCTCTATTTCCTCTTGAGTCGTTGCCCTTGATTCTGTAACACAAATACCTACTACATTCGTGTATTCCTTTATACGATCAATTAAACTAACATCTTCCTCGATTTTAAAACCATTGTCGGTCGGAAAACCTGTATGCTTAAACTCCGATTGATCCAAAACATCCAAATCCAAATGGATGTAAGAATTTTCAAACACTTTGATAAAATTTTGAAGTACTTCAAACTTACATTCATCATGCCGTTCAATGTTGTGAGTCTCAATGAATTTTTCTTCTGCTTCATCAACATCCCTTAATCCCAAATAACAAAATTGCTCGTGCCTAAGGGTTGAAAAAAGCAACTCCAATATATTCTCATTGCCTTCCCCCAAGAGCGTACGAATAGGCATTCCGTGAAAATTTTTGCTCGGCGAACTCTCTGGAGTATGAATATCGGCATGGGCATCGATCCAAAGGATTCCCAAACTACCCTTATATTTTTTATTGAGATAGGAAACGGGAATTATGTCAACACCACAATCCCCTCCCAAAGTCGCTATTTTATCAAGATTAGATAAAATACTCCTAAAAGCTTCCATCTGTTCCAAAATAGGCTGATAACATTTAATGTTATCAACAGTATCTAAAGGGCTTGGAGATAAGGGAATGAATTTGATTTTTTCGTTTTTAAAAAACTGCTGTAGGGCTTTAGCACCGAATTCTATTTCGTTGGTCAGTCCAAAGCCTTGCCATTGTGGATTGATAAAAAGCATATTAACTGGTTTAATCAATTAAATAGGTATTACTTCTGTCGAGTGGTCTTCTTTTTTCGGGGACGACTAACGCCATTGCTCCCTTTAATGATTTTCCCTCTTTTTGTTTTTTTATCACCTTTGCCCATAAATTTAGATTTGGATAGATTAATTTAATGAATTATTAGCGGGGCATCTTGAAAAACACAAAAACTCATTAATTTTGGGCATGCTTGATTCATCTTCTTCTTTAACGGAAATCCAAAAAAAAATGGAGCATTATTGTGCCTATCAGGAACGTTGTCATCAAGAGGTCACAAAAAAACTCAAAGGGCTAGGAATTTATGGAACCCCTATGGATACTGTTATTTCACACTTAATCGAACAAAACTACCTGAACGAAACTCGTTTTTCGGAACAATTTGTTTGCGGTAAATTCAATATCAAAAAATGGGGTAAAAAACGACTGCTCAGGGAACTAAAACAGCGCAATATTTCTGATTGGAACATTAAAAATGCGATGAAAGAAATTTCTGATACCGTCTACTTTGAATGCGCCCAAGCGCTAGCAGAAAAGTATTGGACTTCTTACCAGAATAAACCTTTAGCAATACAAAAGAAAAAAGTGTGGAATGCAATGCAGTACCGCGGTTGGGAGACAGAGCTGATTATAGAGAATATACTAAGACTAGAGCATCAGAAAGAGTAGCGCAATCCCAAAAGTCCATTGCCTTTGGGCATGGGGACCAAATTGGACTCCCAATAGTCCTTATTGAAAATATTATTAAAATATAGGTTGATTTCAAAAGAGCCAACCGTCCACCGTGCAGAAGCATCAACCACAGCATAGGCATCCCCCGAAGTCCTTTCTACATATTTGTAAACAAAATAAGTATTGAGATTTTCAGTGATGGGCCAATTGTAACTACCTATCACATGATGTTTTAAATCGTTATTAATGGTATAGCGTGAAAAATTGTAGCCATTGTTTTCCAAATTATTTTCCAAATAGGAATAATTGATTTTAAACTGGTGGGTAAGACTATTAAACGAGATCAGGTGAATGAGTTCCAGATCAATTCCGTTGGTGTTTACCTGTTGAATGTTTTCTGCTCTAAAAGGGATGCTGTCATCATTACTATTTTTGACAAAATCAATCAAATTTTTTGCCTTTCGACTAAAGTAGGCAATAGAGGCTGTGACTTTGGCATTGGAAAAACGAATTCCTATTTCGTGAGTGTTAGCTTCTTCAGGTTTGAGATTATAATTACCCAATGTTGTTCTATCAGAATAAAATAAGTCAGTAAAAGTTGGAATACGGAAAGTAACTCCAGTATTGGCATAGAATCTCAACTTGGGATTCATTTGCCATCCTATATCAAGACCTGGAAAACTATGCGCTCCAAAATCTGAAAAATAATTGGCAGCAATACCTGGAGTAATGTCCACACTGTTGTTAAAAAAGTAAAAACGGTGCTCCAAAAAAAAATTCATCATCGTCCGATTGCGATTCCCCAAATTATTACTTCTAATGGTCACACGGGAAATATCGACCCCCACACCCGTTATCCCTCCATCGGAAGCTACGGATACGTCTAAAGCCCCTCCTACTTTATGGGTTAGGTGTAAGTTGCGGTAAATCTCAGGCCTATTTCGGATGTATTCATATATGTCTTGCCCCCTGCGCCAATATACCTTGGGTTTAAATATCCAGTTCTCAATACTATGTCTTTGAGATAAAGAAATCAAACTGGCCTGTGTTTCCTCATATTGATCTATGGCCGATGGACTGGCATAGAAACCATTGGCTCCAAACTTTCGGCCGGCATAGGTGGCGATCATATTGATCGGAGTTTTATGGCGGTTAAAAATTGATTTTATAAAATATTGATTGTGATCATAGTCTGTATTGTAACGGTAGCCGTCCGAGGTGTTTTTAGACATAAATCCCAAAATGCTCCTTTTTTCTGTGGTATTCCCCACAAAAATAGACCCGTTGGTTTGGTCAAAGCTTCCGTGTTGCAGGTCAAGGGTAAGGGTTTTAGGAGTTTCTGTTTTGGTTACTATATTTATGGCTCCTGTAAAAGCATTTTGTCCATAAGCCCTTGCAGCAGGTCCCTTGATGATTTCGATACGTTCCACCATTTGGGGGGGTGGGAGGAAGTTAAGGGTATGATGCCCCGTTTGAGCATCGTCTAGCTTGATACCGTCAATGAGTAAAAGCGTTTGATCAAAAGTTCCTCCCCGGATACTAAGATCAGCTTGAGTGGCTCCTGCCCCTCTTCTTTTGATATCAACTCCAGCCACTTGTTGCAATAAATCTACCAAATGGGTAACCCCACTCTGGCGGATCTGATCGGCTGTAATAATTTGTACCGTTTTAGAATTTTGGGTCAAAGGAGTCTCCAGTCGAGTGGAAGAAAGGATAACTTCTTTTAGACTTTGGGGCGACAGAGTATCCAGATTGGAATTGTTCTGCGCATTGAGGGTGTCAAAAAAAAGGGCAAGACAAATAAGGCTTAATACTTGGCTTTTTTTCATAGTAAATAAGATTTTGTTGGGGTAAATTAATCCGCAAGTAGGATCAATTTATTATTTCTCATTTCAACAGTGCCAGAGCTGATTTCAAACAGCGTTGTGTTGGCATCCTGCTTTTTAAATTTATTTTGTACAGAATCGTCCAAATCCATTTTTCCAGAAATGGTTACGATACCTTCTTTTAGTGTTGAAACGATAGGAGCGTGATTGTTGAGCATCTGAAAGGAACCAGTGGTTCCGGGAACAGTGACAGATTCAATTTCGCCGCTGAACAGAGTGGCCTCGGGGGATACAATTTCTAAATACATTATACTTCAGCTAACATTTTTTCACCTGCCTCAATGGCATCCTCGATGGTTCCTTTAAGGTTAAAGGCTGCTTCTGGAAGGTGATCTAACTCACCGTCCATAATCATATTGAATCCTTTGATGGTGTCTTTAATATCGACCAATACCCCAGGAATTCCTGTAAATTGTTCAGCTACGTGGAAAGGCTGAGAAAGAAAACGTTGTACCCTTCTGGCTCTGAATACGGCCAATTTGTCTTCTTCAGAGAGTTCTTCCATTCCCAGAATGGCAATGATATCTTGCAGCTCTTTATAGCGTTGAAGCAATTCTTTGACCTTTTGGGCACAGTCATAATGTTCGTCTCCTAATATGTCGGCAGTTAAAATTCTGGAAGTAGAGTCTAAAGGATCTACAGCAGGATAAATTCCAAGCTCAGCAATTTTACGAGACAAAACGGTCGTCGCATCCAAGTGAGCAAAAGTAGTCGCTGGTGCGGGGTCTGTCAAGTCATCCGCAGGAACGTATACGGCCTGTACTGAAGTGATCGATCCTTTTTTGGTGGATGTAATTCTTTCTTGCATGGCACCCATTTCCGTGGCCAGTGTAGGCTGATATCCTACCGCTGAGGGCATGCGTCCCAATAGGGCGGATACTTCAGACCCGGCTTGTGTAAATCGGAAAATATTATCGACAAAGAAAAGTACGTCTTTTCCCTGTCCGTCTCCAGCACCATCTCTAAAATATTCTGCGATGGTCAAACCTGAAAGTGCTACTCGAGCTCTTGCTCCAGGAGGCTCATTCATTTGTCCAAATACAAAGGTGGCTTTGGAATCGAGCATAGCTTTTTTGTCCACCTTGGTCAAATCCCATCCTCCTTCTTCCATAGAATGTAAAAAGTCGTCTCCATATTTTATAATCCCAGACTCAAGCATCTCACGCAAGAGATCATTTCCTTCTCTTGTTCTTTCACCGACGCCAGCAAATACCGAAAGCCCTCCGTGACCTTTGGCAATGTTGTTAATCAACTCTTGAATCAATACTGTTTTTCCAACTCCAGCACCACCAAACAATCCAATCTTACCTCCTTTGGCATAGGGTTCGATCAAGTCGATGACTTTGATCCCTGTAAAAAGAACTTCGGTAGAAGTAGAGAGGTCTTCGAATGCGGGAGCTTGTCTGTGGATAGGCAGTCCATTGTCTTTATCCTTGGGTATGTTACCTAATCCATCAATGGCATCTCCGATAACGTTAAATAATCTTCCGTAAACTTCTTCGCCTACTGGCATTTGGATAGAACTCCCACTGGCCTTGGCTTCGGTACCCCGACTCAGGCCATCCGTTGAGTCCATCGAAACGGTTCTAACGGTGTTTTCCCCAATATGAGATTGTACCTCAAGTACCAATAGGGTTCCATCGGCTTTAGAAATTTCTAGGGAATCATAAATTTTGGGAAGAGCATTATCTTCTCCAGAAAATGTTACATCTACTACAGGACCAATGATTTGTGAAACGGTTCCTACTGAATTTGCCATATTTTTGAACTGTTATTTAGCGTGAAGTTTACTTCAAATTTTGAAAGTGTAAATATAGAGTAAAAAGTGATAATGACCAGACTGAGTTTTAACAAAAAAAGGCACCCTTTTTGGATGCCTTTTTTAGAAATTCTAAAGGTGTAAATTAGAAGTCAAAATTGATTGAAGTATAATAGATAGAACCTATTCTACCTCCTCCAAGTACACTTTGGTATTCTTTACCGCCTAGATTGTTTCCTCCAACCTTGATAACGGCTTTTAGAGAAGGAATTTGATAAGATACTTGAGCATCTATTACTGTCCTGGCATCGATCATTCCATCAACAAAAGAAGCTTCATAATAGTATTCGGAAGTATATCGACTAGACAAATTGAAAGACAATTTGTTAAAATTCCCTACTAATCCCGCTTTTAAATTGTGCTCAGGTGTATTAAATGCAGCTTCAAAGTTTGACCCCGAAGTTGGGGTAAAGTCCAGTTTATTATAATCATAAATAACATTGAAAATAAAGTTTTTAGACAAAGCTTTAATCATTTCAGCACTCACTCCATAAGTTTTCATTTCCTCATCTGAGTTTGAATCAACTTGGTAGATTGCAAAATGGCCAGTACTTCTGTAGGTTGCTAATGTACCACCTCCAGGATATATAGCGGGTGTATAAACATCCGTTGAACCAATCTTGTCACTGTAGTCACTTAAATAAGCAGAAATGTCGAACGTAAAACCAGGTTTTTTAAATCTATATCCAATATCAAAAGAAGTGATTTTTTCGGCGGTAACATGCTTTAAATTAGCGGCAGTACCATCTTCATTATAAGAGTTGTTAAACACATAATCTCCAGTAAACTGAAAAGGAGATCCATTAGACAAAGCAACTGCTCCATTATACCTGGTTATATTATCAGGAGAGGATCCCAACAAAGTAACATCACCAGCAAATAGACCAATATATTGGTCTTGATTCGTTGGATTTCTGAATCCTGTTTGGAACGAAAGTCTAAAGTTTTGATTTTCGTTCACATTGATCAAGGCAGCAATTCTTGGTGTTAGGTTGGCATCAAAAAACTCATGTTTGTCAACTCTTAGCGAACCAGTAAGATTGACTTTATCGTTAAAAATCTTTTTTATCCCTTGAACATAAGCACCCATTTCAGTATACTCGATAGGGCCATCTTGATCTGAGTATATGGTTCCTTTTGAATTTAATTCTGTTTTTCTCACAGACCCTCCAGCTAAGAAGTCAACATTTCCTGTAAGGCCAGAAAGATCATAATTTAATTCATAGTTGTAAGTTTTTGTGTCATCAAAAATACCAGCCCCTGGATCAGCCTGAACAACAGGTAAATTCTTTGATGTAAATGAATTAAGCGCTGTTTCAAATGCAGCAGTTCCTGCTTGAATCATACCAGCATTCGCAGCTGCGCGAGCTAAATTGTGAGCAGCTCCTGTTCCACCTCCTGCAGCAAAAATCTGATTGATATCAGTCCCACCTGTCATAATATGAGGAGCAACAACGTTTTGCACAAAAGCACCAACACCTGCAAGATCTGGAGTTAAGCCCGAAGCCGCGGCCAAAGCCCCCATATAAGTTAGGTTGTAATTTACAAACCAACCCTGATAACCATTGAAAGTCCCCAAACCAATTGCACTTAGATCAGCAATATTTGAATTAGGAGAATTTGCTATTAAACCACCAGCAGCAGATAATTGGTAACTGTCACCGTCTTGCTCTCTTGTATAATAAGCTCTAAGATTTAGTCTTCCTCTATCAATTTGTAGTTTGTGTTGTTCGATTTGGATGTTTCTCATTGAGTATCTTCCAAAACCTTGAAGAGGTGAGTCTCCTCTACCAACCAATGAGGTGAGACTAATTTCAGTCTTCTCATCGGGCCTGAAATGGACTGCAAACATTCCTTTCGAGTTTTCTGCAACATTTGATATCAAATCTCGATCCTGATACCCTGTAGACATTACATCATCAAAATAATTGGGGGCTGCTGCAGCAAGTGCTCCTGCCGCAGGATTTAATAATCCTACAAGACCCCAAGTATTTGAACTTGGAAATAATCGCTCACCGTATATGTTTAACCCGTTATAATCTGGTGCAGTCTTGGAATAAGAAGGGTTTACTTCTCCTCCAGGAATTGCCTGGTGAGAGTAATCTGCTGGCATCCATTCTGTACCTTTTTTATGGTTCAAAGAGGCTTTAACCGCCCATTTATCCCCCAATTTGGTTGCAAGTCTTACGCCTATATCGGTAAAGGAATTTTGACCCGCTACTTCTTGTTCAGTAACCCCTGTTCTATAGTATGCGCTAATTCCTTCATGTTCGAAAGGGTTTTTACTGTTTAAAAACATGATTCCTTTGTAAGCATCGGCTCCGTAGAGTGCAGAAGCTGGACCTGGAATTACTTCAACGCTTTGTACATCCAATTCGTTTAACCCAATAAGGTTACCCATGGCAAAACCAAATAAAGGTGACATATTATTCATCATGTCAACCAAAGTGACAAAACCTTCATTATAGACGGTGGCAAAACCTCGGGTTACAACCTGATTTAAAAATAGACCTCCTTGTTGAAGCTGAATCCCTTTAATGTTTTCTAAACCATTAAAAAAATCGGCAGAAGGGGTTTGCTGTATTTGCTTGGCACTGAATTTTTCTACCGTAATTGGAGATTCGAAAATACGTTGCGCGAATCTAGAAGCAGCTACGACAATCTCATCGAGTGAATCGCTCCCTGGAACCAGTGAAATATTCATCGCACTATCGGCTGAAGTTACCTCTATCATTTTGGTTCCAAAACCCAAATAACTTACTTCCAAGGTAATGGGAAGTGCCTCATCGGTAGTAATGGTAAAATTTCCATCAAAATCAGCTGAAACACCAGTATAAGTACCTTTGACAACAATGTTTACTCCAGGTAGTGGCTGATTTGTTTCTTCATCGACAACAGAACCCTTGATCGTTGTCTGAGCGTGGATAAAATTCATTAAGAGCATCGCACTTAAGAAAATTATTCTTTTAAAAAGCGTTTTTGTTTTCATTGATTGGTTAATTAATATTAGTTTTTTTGGTTTTTATTAAACTTCTAAAATATTCTGCAGATGATCTACTAAAACCACACTACACGATTTAAGGCATAAATATACTACTTTTCGAATAAAACGGGCTGAGGGTCTTCGTGCCAGTCCTTGTATTTTGATGCATACATCTTCTCAACATTGCCTCTTTTAATCTTTAAGGTGGGTCCTAAAATTTTGTTTTGTTCCGTCCAAGGTTCTTTTACAAGCACTATGGTCGATATTTTTTTATAGTTCTCTAGATCGGCATTGATCGCCTCCAATTTTTGAGTCAACAGTGTTCTGAGCTCCTCTTTTGGGAGTGCTTTTCCGATCTCGGACATTTGAGTCAAGGCAATGGGCTGTGGTAAGCCCAAACCTGTAATACAAACTTCTTCCAATTGTTTGATGCCTCCAAAGTGATTTTCAAGGGTAAGCGGTTCTATAAATTTTCCTTTCGAGGTTTTAAAGCTGTCGACCACCCTTCCTGTGATGTATAGGTAGTTTTCATCATCTAGGTAACCTTTGTCTCCAGTATGAAGCCAACCGTCAACAAGGGTTGCTTTGGTTAATTTTTCGTTTTTATAGTAACCATTCATAACATAAGGTCCCCTCATGAGAACCTCTTTCCTTGTTTCATCAATTTTGACCTCCACACCACATTGGGGTTTACCCACTGAGGCTGCTTTTTCAAAATCGCGTCCATCTAACTGAGTACAAATGGCACAGTTTTCAGTCATACCATAACCATTGGTAATATATATCCCCAGCTTCCTAAACCATTCAATCTGAGTCAAGGGTATCGGAGCAGAACCAGAAACAGTGGATCGGGCTCGGGTCAATCCCAAATTCTTTTTCAACTTTTTCTTTATCAAACCTGAAATAATCGGAATCTTCAAAAGGGTGTTTAGTTTTTTCTGTGGTACTTTTGCCAATATTCCCAACTGAAATTTTGTCCATATTCTGGGGGCAGCGAAAAACACATGGGGTTGAATTTCCTTCAAATTTTTGGCAAAACTGTCAATGGATTCTACAAAAGAAAGTGATCCGCCAAAGCGCAAACAAATATGTTCTACCACCACCCGCTCTACAATATGATTGAGTGGGAGATAGGATATAAAGTCGTTATTTCCTGAAAAATCAACTTTTAGTGGATTGACTTGTTCAGTAATGATTTTTGTTTGATCCAAAGTCAAATAGGAAAGCTCAACCCCTTTGGGGTTTCCAGTGGTTCCAGAGGTGAAAATAATGGTCCATAAATCGGATAATTTCGGAACATGTGGTTTTTGTAGGGGTTTGTGTGAATCAATAAAATCAAACCACTTTTTGCCTCTATTAACGAGTGAACAACCTTGATAATGGGGGAAGCTGATCATTGGAAGTTCATTTGGAATATGGCTTTTTATGTCGTTCCAGGTTTCAATTTTTCCAACAAACAAGAGGTCTACATCACCAAAATCTAACAAAAATTCCAATTCCTCTCCTTTGAGAGAGGGGAAAAAAGGAACCGAAACATAGCCTGCCATCATAATGGCCATGTCGGCAATAATCCATTCTCTACAGTTTTTTGAAATCAATCCAATGTGTGCATTTTTTCTCAAACCCAATGATTGAAGTCCAGTGGCTAGTTTTCTGGCCATTTGGCCTGCTTCAGCCCAAGTGTATTCTTCCCAACGATCTCCAAAGGGTTGTCTCAAAAAAGGACGGTCGTGGGACTTCTTTTCCCACTCGTAAAATTTAAAATCAAATAATTCGCTCTTACTCACTGTTAATAGGTTTTTTTATTTATTTCGAGAATGGAAATAGTGTCTCTTTCAGAGAGTTTAATTTCTCTCATCTATCAATATAGCAAAAAAATAAAATTTCACACAATCCCTGTGATAAATCGGAGATATGTCGGTAGTTAATTTTTACTAAATTGTGATTTGAAGATTGTTAATTTACAATAATCTGGTTTCATAAACTATCCCCATTGATCTAATGAAAAGGTTCTTTTATTACTTTATCAAGGTCACCATCAAGTGGGCCAGCCATTGTTACTTTAGAAAAATAAAAGTTTATGGGCTTGAAAATATCCCCAAAGATGGTGGGATTCTTTTTTCACCCAATCATCAAGGTGCTTTTCTCGATCCTCTATTGGTAGGGTGTAAC
>Ga0233444_10004738_pt1 | contig 12890 bp, 2 predicted proteins | sample SI_124_October20_6_FD_182792 | JGI IMG/M metagenome (GOLD analysis project Ga0233444, IMG submission 182792) | Seawater microbial communities from Saanich Inlet, British Columbia, Canada - SI_124_October2016_10_MG | ecosystem: Environmental > Aquatic > Marine > Inlet | place: Canada: British...
CTCTTTATTTATCTCATATGTGTATGAAACGCTGTTGGATTGAACTCCAGCGAACTCCCCTACAGATTCGGCTAATAATAAGCCGAGTGTGTTAGCTACAGTTGTTCGGTACCAATGACTGGAAATTTCACCCCATGCCTGAATAATATAATCGGATTCGATTCCAATTTGCATTATTAATGCATCTATTCGATCTAAAAATTCACCCAACAAGTCATCTGCAACTCGATCTTGCTCGAATCTAGAACGCATTCTCTTTCTATCAATCGTTTTACCGGACTTCAACCAAAGGCGTAGGAAATGTTCAATATTTTCTGGAAACGCATTCGAATCTTTTGTTCCGAATGATTCTGACCAGATGAAGTCGGTTAATGCATCTAAATATGCTTTGACTAAAAAGGAATCAACACCTGAGTCTTTGAAAACTTTTGTTGACAAGAGCCAGTGGCCAATCAATTGCAATGTGGCCTCAGAGAATTCGCTGGTAAGACCAATTAAATCATCGCGTCCAGAATTCAGGAATTCTGAATCCACATTGAATGTGAATCCTGGTGCAGTGAATTCATCGACAAAGGCAAGATTTTTTCCATTTTCGAATGGTATTAAAACGACATTATTACTTCTAGCGACTCCTAGTGCAAATCGTCTTATCTTCATTTTATTGTGATATTGAATATTAGAAAACATTACGTTCAGCAAGGGATGGTTTCTTACAGAAACTTGTGACTCACTACTAGATCCTGCAGTAGTACCCGTGATTTTGTATGTAGTACATTCAGAAGCATCTCCTGGTTCAGCTGTTACCCAAGTGATGGAGTAGCTATTTGGCCGCTTTTTATCGACAAATGGGCGTAACTCAACAATGTCCATATTTCCTACTAAGGCCTTATTGAACGGTTCTCGATTTGGAAAACCTACGGTATTTGGCCTACCATATTTCCCGTTATCTCTTTGCACTGATAATTGGTCTATACGAACTGTCGGCATACCAGATTCTACTTCAACGTCAAGTATGGGGGGGATATTCTTCTGCTCTACTTCACTAAGAACACCTTGGCTACTCAATTTTGGCGGATTTCCTCTCTCAATTTCTGAGTCCATTCGCATCAAAAATTTTCCGGAAGGGGTGTTAGGGAGAATAATAGCATCTTTTCCTGAAGAAACATAATATCGATCACCTGTGAAAAGTCGGTGTGTCCACATCCCTGGTAGTGCGAATATTAGCGCCTCAGCACCCGGAATAAATTCAGATATCAAAGAGTTATTTTTTCCGCGTTTTCGCACTTCTACGGGTGCTTCATGAGGATTGATAAATAGTGTCTCTGGGGATATATACGGGGAAGTCCATTTCATTGAGGGAATCGCTCTAATAAGCGTACTTAGGTACCAAGTATATCCTTTATGTTTTTCGGGGTCTCTTGTTATCACTTCTAATTCAGCAGCGAAAGGATCTTGTGGGGGTGCATCTTGAAACTGGTCAGAAAGAGGTAGTTCAGGATATTTTTCGTCAAGTTGTTTTAATCTAGCTACATTCTTGTGTAGTATGATCTCTTTCAATAGTTCAATATCCTCCGTCTTGATGATTCCCAGACTAGAAAACACTGGAATTCCCCTTTCAAGTTGCTTCCATTTTTCTTTGTTTGGGTCGATTTTTGGAGGTTTTTGATTATTATTAGCCATAGCAATAAATCTAATTCCACTTATTTGTTCACTATTAACGCTTACTCCAACTATAGTTAGTAATTTTTTCAGGTGTTGCCAAACTGCTCTAATTGCTTCGTGAATTTTTGAGTATTCTAGTTCACTTCGGACTGACTGTTTAACATAATCAAAGCATTGAGGGATACTTTCATGCGTGGTTTCATCATAGATTTCAGTCATACATGTCTTAATATTCTCTTCTAGACTGGTGCTAACCTCATTGCCGATAAGTTCAATATTGGGAAATTCACCTTGGGTTAGATAATCGAAAACAGCATCGTATGCTTCTGAGCTTAACACAATACGATTACCTGATGCTAATGGTACTGGGTCAGAGATATTTGCATCAATCAAGTTCCTAATTGATCGGTAATGATGGAAATCCTGGCCACTAGCAGAAATCAAGGTCACAGCCAGAGCATCGGTGCCTCTTTCACGACCAGCTCTACCAACCTTCTGTCGGTATGAAGATACGTTTCTGATGGCTTTGTGAGTCATCACTTCTGTGACATTATTCATATCTACACCGACTTCCAAGGTTGGAGTCGCGATTGCGATATCATGTGGAATTTTCTTGGTCCAGTCCGCAGTTGCTTCGCCGCCACGAGGTGTGTAAGCCGGATAAGCTCCTTTGTAGGCTTTCTCTTCAAAAGATCTGTCTGCAGAGCGTATTTCATTTCCATCATCGCCATCTTGGGTCTTTGAAGTGTGTCGCTTAACTCTGGCACTTTCTTTGAAACTTAGGCCGTTAAGGAGACCTCCTGGCCTGTTCTCTAAATCACCGGTACGCGGAGCAAATCTCCAACATGTACCGTTTTCTGAATGCGGGCAGGTATCTAAGCCACTAATCAAATAATCTCCTTCATCGTTTAGGATAAAACTAGGTGAATCTAGGAATCTTAACTCAAATCTTTCCTCTTCCCCCGGTGGACTTGGGAATCTAGTTGTCTGAATTATTCCGATTTTATCTTTAGATACAGTGATTGGTTCAGGGTGATACTTTCCTGCTTGGCATGAAGCACAAACTACAGCCCCGCCTTCGTGACAAGATAAAGGAGAATTATGCCATTGGTTATATGGCAGCCTCATATCAGTATCATGTGATTCCATTCGAGCTGCCGCTGTAGTGACCTCATTATCTAACATGTATGAGTACCAATTCCCGACAATTTCGTGACTATCAGCAAAGCAGACAGTCTTCTGTAATTGCTCGAAATCATAACCTTGGCCTTTCTCAGGTCTTTCCATGGTTTTGATTCTGCGGTGATGAACAACTGCAGAGGTTAAATCGACAAGTGAACCAATCGTCGAGGCATGTTGGCGATCTTTGACTAATATGTGATGGAGGATGCCCATTGGCTCTTCATGTTGTGCAGATAATGCATCTACATGAGTTACATCCTGTTCCTTACTTTCTTTGCCAAACCAAATTTTAGCAACATGTTTTCTTGGTTTTGCGATAGTTGCGCTTACTCCAATGAAAGTGAGATTGTTTTGACTAGAAAAACTGGTTAGCTGCTTAATCCTGTTGAGGATAATCGATACATGAGCCCCTTGGGTGCCGGAGCATAAATGAACTTCATCAGAAACTATTCTCTGTAGCCCTTTACTTAGTCCCTTTATCACAGATTTAATTCTCAATCTTCGCCTAAATGATTCGATACTACAAGCAACAATTGCTGCAGGTCTTGGTCCTGAGTATATTTCAGCAGAAGATTTGAACACGTTTTGTCCGCCAACACCCCAAGTAACAGTTTCCCCGCCAGTAACAGGATAATTATCATGTCTTTGCTTAATTAGGCCGTCTGCATCAATGGCAATACCGATTACTCGAGCATGCTGGCTAGATTTTATCAAGATAAAATTCAAGTGCTTTATCACAGATTGAATTTCAGTGAATTGATCTTTCGCTAAATCATTCCTTGGGTAAAGTAATAGTTGTGAGCAGACTCTCTGACCATTCCTATTTTGTATGAGCGCTTCAGTTAGCACAGGGATTGCAAAAGCGATGGTCTTACCCATACCAGTTCCGGCGGTAAGAACCATTGGGTTATCGTATCCTTTCCATGATCGCAGTAATTCCGTAATTATGCTATTTGCTTGAAATTCAGAAAGCTGTAAGTTGCCACTAAATTTCCTATCATAGGCTTGCATTACAAGTCTTAAATCACTAATGGCATCTGCAATCGACACTTCGTTTGGTAACTCATAATCACTTGGAAATCGGCTTTCTAAGTCCTCAATCACTTTGTCAGGAGAGATTTCTCGGGCTGGACCATACCTCAATCTTGGTTCCCATCTTATCCCATCCATTATCGAATAGCGAATCGGAATAACTTCATCATCACCGCTTTCAGAATTTTCATGAATAGAGTCTCGTTCTTGAAATTCATGTAAGCAGGTTATGTTTCTAACTAGTTCTCCAACTCGTGAAGCAAAATAAGTAGCATCATTATTTGTATAGGTCATCATATGATTTTCTGCAACTAAAATTTCTAATAAATTAGTCAAATCAGTGGTACTGAAACCAGGCAGGTTTGTTTCCATCATTGTGGTCAATTCTTCCTTGGTCCACCTAAGGGTAGTATGTCTTCTACCACCACCGTGTGAGCCAGAAATTCTCTCTGATTCGAATCGGTAAATTTGTTCAAGGAGCGGGAGGTATTTTGAAATGTCTTGCCCTTCAAACCTCACAAACGAATCTTCCGGCATAATATGAGCTCCCTGACTGATAGGCTATCTACTGACTTAGATAAGATCTTATCATAATGATTGCAAGTATGCCAATATGTGAAGTGCGTGTACGCGCCATAAACAAGCGTTGTGATTATCACCATTAGAGTCAACCAGCAAGCCTTCGAATGTGAATAAATGATTCATGGCTTCGCCACCAAACCAACCTGATTCACCTTCCTTAATTAATCGGTTCCAGATAATCTCTCTAGCCTCATCAGACAAATCATACGCCTCTTCATCAGGATGATGTTTGGTGAATTTACGGAATGTCAAAACCTCCGATTGGCTAACCAACAATGTTTTGCCTAAGGATTGACTTCCGTCTTCCTTTTTTACACCTAACATCCATAGTGGTATCGAAACTTGTTTGTCTAGACGATGTTCAAAATTATGATTTGTGAAGAGATTCTTTGTTGTCCTGATTGTCTGCATGCCTTTGTAGTGCTCCATTGCGTGAGCTATTGTATAATTCAATTTTTGGTCGTTGTTAGCATACCACTCAGCTATTTGATCTAAATGGTCAGTTAATTGATCTAATGTTGTAATCTTATCATACACAAATAATTGTTCTAGAGTTGCTATTTGACAAAAATCCATCACAAACTTTAGTCGTCCCTCATTTTCTCTGTCATCATCTTGGTTACCAGTCCATGACCAAGGATACCATAGCTTGTCAGCCTTATGTTTTTGTACAGTTATTCCCATTCTCTCTAATTTTTTCTTCATCCCGTCCAATAACCAAACATGTTGGTCTATGGTAAATTTAAGATCTGGGCGTGATGACACAACAATATTTGTGATATGGTCAGATTTTTCAACAAATAAAACAATCTGGGGGTTTTCAACAAAGTCATCACTGAAATCAGAAGCCACCTCCATTCTTTTGTAAGATGTACGGCAATTTTCGATGTAACAATCAAACTGTTCCTCCATGTAAGATAATTTCTTTGGCCAATCATCAGAATTTGCGTGATCAATATCTTCAACTTTTATCAATGAGTTATAAAGATAGATTTTGTCAAAATTGGCATCGAGTTTTTTCAACTTCTCCCTTACGTTCTTTTTCATTACCAGATGGCTTCCCTTTATTTTGAATATATTACCATGTTCATCTATTTGTTTGTATGCTTCGAATTCTTCGAAACTAAAGAACGGGATTTTTTCACCAGTGAATAGCATGTCTAGTTTTTTATTTGGGTCAAAAGTATATTGGTAAGAATCATTTTCGAAGGACACAACCCTTAATGCAACTTCGTTGAATTCCTGCAGTAGGGTATCTTTGTCGTTATGGTAAAATACATTTTTCTCGAAATCATCCCATTTAGAATAATTATCATTATTTGAATTCACTAATAAAGTAAAAAATTTAGTAGTATCTTCTACAGATGATTGCTGTAGTTTTTTCTTGCATACAGTTTTGTGCCTTTGTGCGTAATATGTCTCATTCAGGATATTTTCATCAAATATGTTAGCATTGAACAAACTTGAGAGATATAACAACGTTGAACGAACTTCATATGTTTCATGATGTAGCGATTCGAGTAGTTTTTTGACACCGTTTTTGAATATATTTCTTTTACCAGATTGAACCTCAGATAATGTTGTCAAATTTTGCTCATTTAATTGTAAAAACTCTATACCAGAGAATTGAGGTTTTTCTCCCCATGACTCGCAATATGGTAAATATTCGTGTTCCGCATGAGTGAGAACACTAATTAGGTCTAAATCAAAATCAGTTTTGAAAAATGGAGCGATTTCTAGGTCTCTAAAAAAATCGAAGACGTTGGATCCAAGAATTCTATCAGTATCATCATCGTTAACCCTTACTGGTTTATCAGCTGGTGGTTTATTCGATATCCGCCAACTGAACAAAGTAAAGTCCGAATCATTAGTGGAATTTCTACCATAAACAACATCAAACGCCTCACAGAAATCATCAGTATTTCTCGCTCCTTTATTTGGCGGGTTTATTATTGTGAGGTAATCATTGTAGTCGTTGAAAAGGTTGACTCTATCCTGTAATGATTGACAATTTCTAATATTGTTCAAAATAACCTGGGACGGTCCGTTTATGCTAATTATTGACGAGAGGTGTAATTTTGAATCAATAGGCTGAGCTAATATTCCGTCACCTACTATTTTAGTAGGTTTGAAGCGTATATTTTCTTCTTCTTTACTAGATAAGGGTAAACCTAGCGAGGATTTTTTAAATTCAAATCCAATTCCGGGGTAAATCTTTCTACCATCCTTTAGTAGTATCTTTTTCCGTTTTTTTATTGTTTTCTTGACAATAGCTTGCTGTGATTTAATTTGTTCAAATGGTTCTTCATTTTTAACTCCTGTTCCAGGAATTCTCCGCCTCAGACCTTTGATTAGATTAAATGATGCTAACTGCGATTGATTCTGTGGTCTTCCTTCTTGATGTGCTAAATCATGTGGAATAAATGAATCAATCATAAAGGGGCGAAGTCTTTTTTGCAATTCTACCACTTGAACTTCGTTCAATCCAGTGTTACAAGGTCTCCAACCACCTCTACAGTGGGCCGTTTGGTGGAGATATTCAGTACCAAATGTTGATCGATTAGTCAAATCTTTTTCCTTGAGTTTCTCATCTATCAGTAAAGACTTATCCGCGAAAGAAAATAATTGTTCCCACCAATCACAACTCTCATCATAAATATAAGCAAACGGTAAGTAATCAATATCCTGACCCCACTTAGAAAAATTCAGCCGTCTGCGTGGTATAATTCGAGGTATCGGCGTAGTAATGCATGATGTCGCGTAAGGAATAGCCTCAGCATTATCACCAATCAAGAATCCGAGATTTTCATTTTTTCCAGGTATGTCTATTTTGTAATGAGATTCATCTACTTTGACAATTATGTAGTCTGAGAAAATTTGTTCTGGTCGTTGCTGGAATATCAGTTCTAATAAAGAATCAAGTTCTTCTGATTCATTGTGCGAATATTCAGAAAAGCACCAATCAATCAATTCATCATATGCTTTATGATAGTTAACTCCTATAATTTGGTCACGAGTAACATCACTGTTGAAATCCAACACGTCTTCATCTAAAGTGTAGAAGTAATCCAGATAGTTGTCCTGATTCTTGTCAGTTTTTCTGCTTCCATCAATATTGTCAAATAATATTTTGAAATTCCCACGAAAATCGAATTCAACTTCATCATTTCCAGAAAGGATTTGAGCATTTTGAGGGATAAATGTCAATCCAGTTGAACCATATTTCTTCCCGACTCTAGCAAGTATACTTTGTGATTCTGGATTTTCATTTATCCAATCAATTATTGCCTTTGGTATTCCATTACCATAGTTGGAATTTATTTCAGGAAGGTCTGAATTTTCTGGAAAATGTTCATTTTTTATTGGTAGTTTTGTTCCATCTTGGAGTATTACGCAAGTGATTTGTGGGTCTATCGCTTCGTTAAGCCAATTGAGTGTATCCTTATCGTCAATTTGAACAATATGTTTCCATAGTTGAATAAATTCTTCAGATGGTTGTACATTACCAAAGAAAAATCCTTTCCACTCCCTTTGAATGAGATTCTTATCAACATCCATTCTAGTTATTCTAGGGGGAAGACTGTGATGAGGTTGATGCTTAGTTATTACTTTGTAATCGTTCATTATTGAATATAATTGACTTGATGTCAAATTAAAAAGAGATTGGTTTTGAATGATATTTTTCATTATAATGGAATATGCATAGCTAATTAATTCACTAAGTATAGAGTTCCACTCACCACTTTGAAATTCTGGTTCTAGACTTTTATCGAAGCTATTATCCAATTCTAGTCTGTTGGTTTTTAATGTCCAAGGTGCATCGACAGTGAATGGTGATTCCCATTCATGCTCTTCTGTGGCGACAAATAATTGGCTTGGCTTTCCTTGTAGTGTCTCGGTCTTAAAATCGCTATTAATAGTAAATATAATATCAATTTTTTTCATAATTTTATCAATGATATAATCAATATTTAGTTCTCCACTTTGTGTTTTTTCATCCTTATTCGCCTGATAATTATCTTTTGCATATTTTATGAAGTGTTTTTTGACTAATTTCTTAAAATTTTCAAATTGATTATCAAAGGATTCTTTATTATCCTCCGATAAAACTGAGCTAATATTTCCTATATTAACAGTAAAACTATAACCATTTGTCGTTAAATTTCGGTCTGTAATATGATAAGAATCGATTTCCAAATAATAAGAATTATTGACTTTAGCAAAGAGTAATTGTTCATCCTTTGTGATAGATATTGTATTCAGGATATTTGACTCTAGGGTGTTGATAGTCAAACTAAAGTTGTCATTGTCTTTTCTGAGATTGGGCATACTTTGTATAATTCTATCGGAAAGTAATGGATATTCACCTTTACTGATTTTCTCAAACTCTTCTCTTTTTTGTACAACCTCTTCCTCATAACAGAGTTTTGAAAAGACAAATTGTGTTTCACCATCTTTGTTATCAGCACCACGTGGTTCATTTTCATAAAAGCATTCAGTGGGTTTGAATCCCCTTTGCCAATTTAACCTATGAGTTAGTTCTTTATCATGAAAAATCACTTGAAATGTTTCAAAATGATGATACCAATATTTCAATCCAACTCCAAATTGGCCAATAGTTCGAACGTCGCCCTTTTTTGTTGATAGAAACGCATCAACTGCAGACAATTCGTTAATTTTCCATTTTCGACCATTATGTGTAAAACTGAGTGTTTCGGTGTCAGTAAATTTAAATGATACCTCTGTAGCTTCGATATCTAGTGCATTTTGAAGTAACTCAACACCTAATGACTGCAAGTTTTTATCATCAACATTACCCAAGCGTTGTTGCCACTCACTGTGCGTAGTCTCAGCTTGTTGTAGATTTTGCATTGACCTTAATTTTATTAAAAACATTATAGTATATTTATCTAACATAGTGTTTGATTCAACGCGTTGAACTTGCTCATTAAGACTAAGATCCGCAAATTTCCCACTACTAAGGTATCTTAATGCTGAGATATAATCAGAAGAAACAGTATTTTTTTGTTCTAAATTTGTTAAGTCTTCTAAATCTTGTCGCGTTATTCTAACCATGGTTAACACCAACCTTTTTCCTCAATTTTAACATTACTATTTGGGTATTGTTGCATTAATTGATACATTGTTGCAGCATTATCCCTGTATGTTTTGTCGCTATGACTGGAGAGGGGTATTAACATATTTTTGTTAAAATTGGATATATCAATATTGTCAAAGTGTTGTTTTGCCATTAGCCAATCCACGTAAGCATTTATCCCATTCTCAAGGATTGGGACTTCTGGATTTAACACGGATTTGTAATCTGGTATTTGTTGTTCTGCGATTAATTTTTCAGCAGCGAATTTAGGCACCCCCAGTGGAACGCGTTTGGTTTTGTTTGAATTCATAATCTGTTCAAAGATTTGGATATGATTCTCATTATTCAAATCTTTTAACCGCAAAAATTCAAATCTATCAGAGTCATTCTCACGGTATAGTAAACCAATAGGTAAATTATCTCGATGATAATTTCTCAGGAGGTTATTTTGATCATTATTCAAGATTGATAATATTCCGAGATGAATCACATATTGTCCCCCAGTTCCATTAAACGTAAATGGGTAATGTTGGTTTTCAAATAATGCTTCATTATTAGATATTTCAGTTAATAATTTTAGAAGACTAATCAATAATTTACCGTTTGAATCTAACGAAATTACTGTACCGCTGGCACCAGGCATGCCCCATTTGGAGATGACATTGAATTCTTCTGTTTGAGGAGCGAATTTTGCTAGTTGTAGACGTTCCTCGTAATCTGCCATTCTTATACAAACATGATATGATTCTACATCATATCCCTGAGAAGCACCGATTTCTAGGCCATTGACATAGATTTCATTATCACACCGCATTCCAATACAACTGGTAAGCGATTGTAGACTCAGACTTGCTGAAATGCCATTATAATCCGGTATTTTACCTTCTAAAAATAGGATTAACTTCTCGACAACATTCGATTGGGCTGAGAAAAAACCTTGTGGTTGGTCACTCCATTGGCGGGTAATCCATGCGTCATTTAGGGGAACTAGGTTAACGAGTTCTGGTGCTCCATGATGTTGACGATGATTCAGAAACTTTCTGTTTTCAGAATATATTTTGTTTAATTCACCTCGAGAATCTTTACTTTCGTTGATTAAATACGTAATATGATATGTTTTGTTGAAGCGTGAGGTAGCCCAGGTTTTGTCTATACTCATTCTACGATCTAAACGCCAATTCTTTTGGGCTAGTTCTTCGGCGGCTTTTGTCGGCATATGCCAGTGAATCATATGTGTTGCCCAATTCATGTTGTGCCCCTCTGCCAAACTTCTTCCACAAATCAGAACCTGTAATTTTCTGATTGCTTTTTTCCCTATTTTTGTGAGTTCTCTGGAGATATCATCGGACTTTTGTTGAACCAGTGTTTCTTCATCATGCTCAGGATTTTGGAAAAAATGGGTATCAATGTTCATATCGGCAAACATTCCTGAGGTCAATAATGAATGTATATTTTTAACAGTGGCAATATGTTCACAAAAAATAATTACTGCTCTAGACTTATTTTCAGTATGTTCTTTTTGCGCAATTTCTGAGCGAATAATTTCTTTAAGAATTGTTAATCGTTCATCGGATTCGAATAATTCACCGCATTTTTTAGTCATTGATTTTGTAGGTTTATATCCATTAAATGCCGGATATGGGTGAGTGATGTTCGCTAAACATTCGCTCAAAATTGGTCTTGCACTTTTTCCAGTTTCTTGGATTATTTCCTCAATCATTGTTTGATATTCTTCAGAGTGTCTATACGTTTTACTTCTAGATCTCATCGTTCGATATAATGATTCACATTTCTCAGAACCCAAATCATCACGTAGAGTCACTGATAAAAATCGGCCTATTGGGTGTAAATCTTGTGCTAATTCTATTTTCTCATTCTCTGACATGTGAGTATAATTTTCCGTCAGCAAATTCATCATTTCGGCGATGATAGTCTCCTCCTCGCTGGAGAATGGAATTACTGATTTCCAATTTCGTTGTATCTTAATTATGTCGTCTTTGTTTGCTTGATTAATTTTGATTTTATTCAGTATAGGTATCCATTCTCCAAGAATGAACTGTTTTGACTCTGGAAATTTCTTTTTTAGATTTTTTACAGCATTTTGTTCGTCACTGTTGTTAACCCCAACTTCTACTAAAGTAAGTAAATCGTTAATTCCATTTCTCATGGGTGTAGCTGTCACGAGTATTCGTTTGTCAGCAACTGAACATACTGTCTTTAGAGCATTTGCAAGTACATTTTCACTAATCATACCTCTATGTGCTTCGTCTATCAAAACACAAGATATTTTCCCATCCAATTGTTCAGAAATTTCTAGACTTAGTGGATATTTGCCTACTGAATAAGTACTAGCTAAGTTAAATCCAGGTTCTATTGTTCCTTCTGCCAACTCTCTACCTTTTAGCCAATTTACCTTATGTCCGAACAATTTCAGTTGTTTAAACCAATTTAGCATTAATGCAGGAGGACATATAATCAGTATCGACTTCTTGGTTTTTTGTAACAACCAATTTAATGCAATCGAGCAAGAGTAGGTTTTTCCCATTCCTCCTTCATCAGCAACAATTATTGTAGACCGTTCAAATTTAGGTTCAGTGTTACCAGTGATTTTCTGTAATGATTCCAGCCAGTTGGTTGATAGCGCGTTTAATGGTTTAAGCTGTTCAATCTCTGGCTCCATTCGGTCGTCGCCACGAACAGGTAAACCTGCAACTGGGTGAAAAAGCGATTGACTGAGGGCAAGTTGAACGATGGATTTACGGAGTTCTAAATCACTTTGATAGTTCCTTCTTGCGCCTCCTCCCTTGCCATATGTTGGTAAGTCGATTGGAGGCATACCTGCCCTTAAGCGGTCTGAGATATATTTTATTTCCCATCAAATGAACACAAATCAATCATAAATAGTCGTAATCATTCTGAAAATCACAATCCATATTGATGTATAACTTATTTCAGAGAGAGCTGATCAGGTATGAATGTAACTAAATTCGAGAGCATTTAACACCTCGCCTGTCGAAAACAAATCACGAAAATTTGGTATTAGTTGATGACGTCTGAGTATTTTAGGCCGTTTAGTGATTCAGATAATTCCTCAGCACTTGTGTGCTCAAGTTTACTGATATTGATTGAGAAATTATTTCTAATCATTCCACCTTTGGAGTCTTTTACTAATTCAGTATCATATAATTGTCCAATAACTAATGCCTTTACAGGATAAGTTTCCCAACGTTGCTCAATTTGAACTCTTGCTAGTTCAGTAAGTGTATCTTCAGGTATTTCTTCATCATTTATCCAATCAATTATAGGCTCAAAACCTTCTTCACGAACAATTACT
>Ga0233444_10004739_pt1 | contig 12889 bp, 11 predicted proteins | sample SI_124_October20_6_FD_182792 | JGI IMG/M metagenome (GOLD analysis project Ga0233444, IMG submission 182792) | Seawater microbial communities from Saanich Inlet, British Columbia, Canada - SI_124_October2016_10_MG | ecosystem: Environmental > Aquatic > Marine > Inlet | place: Canada: British...
TAGTAGAGCAGTACCCTGAAAAGGTATGTGTCGTTTGTGCGATTCAAACCAAGGCCACCACCAACTAGTTTTACACATCGAAATATAAAATTTTATCTGATAATTATAACAATCTTATGAGTAAAAAAATTGGATTATTTTGGCTAAGAGATGATTTCAGAATTACAAAAAATAACGGCTTAGCAGAGGCAACAAAAAATCACGATCAGGTAGTTGTTTTTTACTTATATAAAAATTCAATATATAAAAATCAAGAAGCACAAAAATGGTGGTTAAGTAAATCACTAATTAATTTCCAAAAAAAATTAAATGAATATAATATAAGTCTTGAAATATTAAAAACAGACTCTTTTAAAACTTTTTTTGATAAATTAATTAAACAAAAAAATATTTCAATATATTGGAATAAAGTTTATGAGCCAGACTATTTAAAATTTGATGAGTACCTTTTAAAAAATCTAACAACTATAAATATTCCTTTTAAAGTTTTTAAAGGAAATATTCTAAATGAAATAGATGAAATTAAAAAAAGTGATGGCACTCCTTTTAAAGTATTTACGCCATTTTGGAGAAATGCTGAAAAATATTATATTGAAAAAATTCCATCTAAAGAAAAGATCATAAAAAAACTTTTGAGAAAAACAAGCTACTTTCAGAGTTCTATTGACCCAAGACAAATATTGCCAAAAAATAATTGGTTTAAAAATTTTGAAAAAATTTGGTCTCCGAGTGAAGAAAGCGCTTTTGAAGAATTGCAAAATTTCATTAAAAATAGAATTGTCAATTACTCTGATAGCCGAAATTTTCCTAATATAGTTGGAACATCAAAACTATCTCCTTTTATAAAATTTGGTCAGCTACATGTTGAAACAATTTGGAAGGAATGCATAAATGCTAAGAAAAAAACAATCGGAATATCAAAATTTTTAACTGAAATTGGATGGAGAGAATTTAACCATACATTGATAAATCATTTTCCACATATGTTAAAAAATAATTATTCAAAAAAATTTGATAAATTTCCATGGGAAAAAAATGCTAAATTTTTATCAGCTTGGAAAAAAGGCTTAACAGGTTACCCAATTGTAGACGCTGGTATGAGAGAGCTTTATTCGACTGGATGGATGCATAATAGAGTAAGAATGATTGTCGGATCATTTTTAGTTAAACATTTGTTAATAAATTGGAAAGAGGGAGAAAAATATTTTAAAAATTGTCTATTAGATTACAGTGAAGCAAGTAATGTAGCAGGCTGGCAATGGGTTGCAGGGAGCGGTGCTGATGCTGCACCATACTTTAGAATTTTTAATCCAATACTTCAGGGAGAAAAATTTGATAAAGAGGGAGAATATGTAAAAAAATGGGTACCAGAGTTAAAAAATGTTTCAAAAAAATTCATACATAAGCCGTGGGAACTTAAAGATGACAAAGATTTTAAATTAGGAAGAGATTATCCATTGCCATTAGTTAAACATGAAGAAGCAAGGAAAAAAGCGCTGAATGCATTTAAAAAAATTTAGTGATCAAATATTACCATGTCAATGCCCTTACCATCTCTTTTTTTTTCCTTTTTTATTTAATTTTTTTTCATCTACAGTTTCTTTTTTTTCATTTTCATTTTCATTTGAGATAACAATATTTAAATTAAAAAGAAATTTTATCAGATCGTTTTTAATTTTTGCTAACAATCCTTCAAATAATACAAAAGCTTCCTTTTTAAATTCAGACAAAGGATCTTTCTGACCATATTGACGAAGACCTATAACTTGTCTTAGTTGCTCTAAATATTGTAAGTGAGATCTCCAAGAGAAATCAATTATTTGAAGAAATATTTTCTTCTCTAAACTGTTATTTTGATCTTCACCTAAAATCTCAACTCTAGATCTCTTTTTATTTAAATAATAGTCCTTCATTTTTTCGTTAAATTTACTTTCTTCCAGTTTTCCACACTCTAAAAGCTGAGAGTCATTATATGCATTTCCTGTAATACCTTTTATTTCAGTTAGAAAGTGTTTTTCATCGTATGATTTTTGATAATTTTTTCTTGTATTATTTAAATCTTGTAATACTTCATTAAAAAAGTCTTTTAAAATTTCATTTATATTATTTTCTTTTAGTATTTTTAGTCTTTGTGAAAATATGACCTGTCTTTGGTCATTCATAACATCGTCAAATTTAATTAAAGTTTTTCTTATATCAAAATTTCTGGTTTCCACTTTTTTTTGAGCTCTTTCCATTGCTTTGTTTATCCATGGGTGATCAATAGACTCATTTTCTTTGAGACCTAATTTTTTTAGCATTCCATCTATAGAGTCTCCTCCAAAAATTCTCATCAATTCGTCTTGTAAACTGATAAAAAAAATTGTACTTCCTGGATCTCCCTGCCTACCTGACCGTCCTCTTAATTGATTGTCTATTCTTCTACTTTCATGCCGTTCTGTACCAATTATAAATAATCCCCCAAGGTTTTTTACTTGAGATTCATTTTTTTTTATTTCATTTACATCAACTTTTTGACCATCTTCAATAAAATCTTTATTTCCACCCAACTTAATATCAGTTCCTCGACCCGCCATATTAGTTGCAATTGTAATGGAACTAACTTTTCCCGCCTCAGCAATTATCTTCGCTTCTTTTTCATGTTGTTTAGCATTTAATACATTATGCTTTATTTTTTTCTCATTTAAATAAGTGGAAATTTTTTCTGATTTTTCTATACTAGTTGTACCAACTAAAACTGGTTGCCCTTTTTTATTACACTCAATAATTTTTTTAGTAATAGCATTGTATTTTTCTTTTTCTGTTCTAAAAATTTGATCATTAAAATCTTTTCTTAACATTTTCCTGTTTGTAGGAATGGAAACTACATTTAATTTATAAATATCATGAAACTCTTCAGACTCGGTCATTGCTGTTCCAGTCATTCCAGCTAATTTTTTATATAATCTAAAATAATTTTGATAAGTAATAGATGCAAGAGTTTGATTTTCTTCTTCAACTTTTACATTTTCTTTTGCCTCTATTGCTTGATGTAATCCATCTGAAAATCGTCTTCCACCTAAAACTCTTCCAGTGAACTCATCTATAATTTGCACTTTCCCATCTCTTACAATGTAGTCAGTATCTTTTTTAAAAAGAAGATTTGATTTTAACGCTTGATTTACATGATGAACAAGATCTAAGTTTGCTGGGTCGTAAAAGTTATCATTTTTTAATATTCTTTTTTTCTTCGCTAATTTTTCTATTTTATCAATTCCTAAATCGGTTAAAATTACATTTTTATTTTTTTCATCTAGCTCATAATCGTTAGTATGTAGATGTTTAATTAATTCATTTGATGTAAGATAAAGTGTTGTTTTGTCATCTAATTTTCCTGAAATTATTAAAGGGGTTCTCGACTCATCAATTAAAATACTGTCAACCTCGTCAACTATACAAAAGTTATGACCTCTTTGAACCATTTCACTTAATTCGTATTTCATATTATCTCTAAGGTAATCAAAACCTAGCTCGTTATTAGTTGCATAAGTGATATCACACTCGTAATTTTTTTTTCTTTCTATATCTCCCAAATTATTGATGATGCAACCAGTAGAAACACCTAAATAATTAAAAACTTTCCCCATCCACTCCGAGTCTCTTTTAGCCAGATAGTCATTAACAGTAACAATGTGAACACCTTTACCCGTCAGAGAGTTTAAATATGCTGGCAGTGTTGAGACTAAAGTTTTTCCTTCACCTGTTTTCATCTCAGCAATTTTTCCATTGTGAAGAATAAGTCCGCCGGCCATTTGGACGTCATAATGCCTTTCGCCCAAAGCCCTTTTTGCCGCCTCCCTAACTAGCGCAAAACTTTCTGGTATAATTTCCTCAATTTTTAAAGATCCACTTTGGGCACTTTTTTTGAAATTAAATGTTTTTTCCTTCATTGCTCCTTCAGAAAGCGATTTAATTTCATCTTCTTTATTATTTATAGCTAAAATTAAATTTTGGATTTCGTCTAATTGTTGTTGATTAGAGCTTTTAAATATTTTACTAAAAGTCCTTGTAAATAAATTCATTATACTTCTATATATGTATTTATAATTTAAATTAAATAGTAATAATGACAATAAATATTAAAAATTTCTTAAGCGATAAAACAAAACTATCTAAAATGGGAGAGTTTCAAAGCCTGAAACAGATTTCAGGATTAGAAATGTCATCTATTTCTGCTGACTTGTATGGTGATGGAAGAGATGATTTAGCCTTATTTTATTTTAGCAAGGGTGCAAATTATGCAACGTTAACAACAACTAATACTATTACCTCAGAATTTATTCCATGGAACAATAATTCCCACAAAAAAATTATTAAAGGGTTATTGGTCAACACCAAAAACGCTAACACATTTACAGGAAAGCAAGGTAAAGAAAGTATCGATATTTTAGCTAAGAATTTAGCAAGAGTTTTGACTATTAAAGAGTCAAAATCTCAAGGTGGAACCAACGAAACAGTAAAAATTAAAGATTTAATTTTTGCTTCAACAGGAGTTATCGGAGAAGAATTTCCAGTTGATAAAATAAAAGATAGCATTCCGAACTTAGTGGACAAATTAAAAAAAGAACATAACAAAATGTATTGGCTTAAAATGGCTTCGACTATTATGACTACTGATACAAGACCAAAAGTTGCATATGAAGAAATAATAATTGGCGATGAATTGATTAAAATTGGCGGTATAGCTAAAGGATCAGGAATGATTGCACCTAATCTTGCAACAATGTTGTCATTTATATTCACTAACGCTGACATCAACTCAAATTTACTTAAGACGTTGTTAAAAAGATCTGTGGTGAATTCTTTTAATGCGATCACTGTTGATAGTGATAAATCAACAAATGATATGGTTTCAATTTTTTCAACTAGAGATCTAAAAATTGGTCAAAATTTATCTTTGAATGATAAAGTTATTCAAAAATTTGAGGTAGGTTTAAAAAAATTATGCTTAAATCTAGCCAAACAAATTGTTGTAGACGGCGAAGGTGCAAAAAAATTTATTACTATAAATGTAATAAACGCCAAATCATTAGGAAGTGCAAAAAATATTGCTTTTTCAATTGCTAATTCGCCATTGTTCAAAACTGCCGTAGCTGGTGAAGATCCTAATTGGGGTAGGATAGTTATGGGCATTGGAAAATCTGGAGAGATAGTAGATCAAAAAAAATTAAAAATAAAAATAGGAGATTCCATTGTAGCAGAAAATGGTAAAATTTCGGAAAATTTTAATGAACAAAAGTTAAAAGAATATATGGAATGGGACTCAATAGAAATAGAGGTAAATTTAAAACTCGGTAACGATGCATTTAAATGTTATACGTGTGATTTTACACATGATTACATTGATATTAATGCAGATTATAGAAACTAAAATGATTAAATATAATCTAAAATGCAATAATAACCATGAATTTGAAAGTTGGTTTTCTGACTCACTCGAATTTGACAATTTAAGAAAAAAAAAATTATTAGAATGTATTTATTGTTCCTCAAAAAAAATTAATAAATCAATAATGGCTCCGATGGTTTCTGGCACTAAAGAAACCAGAAAAAATATTGAAGCTCTTAACAGAAATTTGGTGCTTGAAAAAAATAGATTAATGAAATTCAGAAAATTTGTCGAAAAAAACTTCGAATACGTAGGTAAAGATTTTAGTAAAAAGGTAAGAGAAATTTACTATGACAAAAAAAATAAAAAAATGATTTACGGAACTACTACATCTGATGAAAGAAAAGAACTTGAAGATGAAGGTATAGATTTATTGTCAATACCATGGGTAAGCAAAGATAATTAATTCTTTAAGCTAGTTATAATATAATTTACAGATAAGTTATCAGATTTTTTCCACTTTTTTAAAATTGGATTAAACTCTAAGCCTTTAATATCCACTGTAGAGAAATTTTGATTTTGCAGTAATTTTTCAAGTTCTTCAGGTTTAATAAATTTATTCCAATCATGCGTTCCTATTGGAAGCCATCGTAGAATGTATTCAGCACCGATAATTGCTTTAATATAAGACATGAATGATCTATTTAAAGTTGCGGTAAACATTAGACCATCTGTTTTTAATAATTTATTGCAAGAGTCAATATAGAGACTTACATTGTCTACGTGCTCAACAATTTCTAAATTTAAAATTATATCAAATTTTTTATCATTATTTAATTGTTCTGGAGATTTATTTATATAATTTATTTTAAGTTGATTCTTCTCTGAATGTATTTTAGCTACTTTAATATTTTTTTCAGAGGCATCAATTCCAGTGACTTTTCCTCCTAAGCGAGTCATAGGCTCACTAATTAAACCTCCACCACATCCAATATCTAATATATCAAGTCCATTTAAAAAGTTTGTTCGATCCTCTTTTATTTTAAAATGATGTTTAATTTGTTCTGTAATATATTCAATTCTGATAGGGTTAAACATGTGTAAAGGTTTGAATTTTCCATTAACATCCCACCATTCATCGGCTAATTTTGAAAACTTTTGAATTTCTTCTTTATTTATAGTAGTAGTCATTCTGTAATTTTTTTAATTTAAATACATTAAAATCTTTTATTATTATATTACATTCTTTAAATGGTTAAAAAAGTATTAAAGTTTGGAGGGACATCTGTTGGAACAATTGAAAGAATCCAGCATGTGGCATCTATTATTCAAAAAGAGCACTCCGCAGGAAGTCAAATTATCGCGGTAGTTTCTGCAATGTCTGGAAAAACTAACGAACTTATTAAACTGTCAAAAGAAATTTCTGAGGAGTTTGATAAAAGAGAGTTTGACGTTCTTTTATCATCTGGAGAACAAGTTGTTTGTGCTTTACTTGCTGGAGCTTTAATAAATTTAGAAATTAAAGCCAAGTCCTGGTTAAATTGGCAGATACCAATTTTAACAGAAGGTGAACATTCTAATGCTAGAATCATAAATATGAATGTCAAAAAAATAGAAGATTTTTTAAATGACAAAGGTATAGCAATTATTCCTGGGTTTCAGGGCATTTCGAAAAAAGGAGACATAACCACAATTGGTCGAGGAGGCTCAGATGCAACAGCGGTAGCTGTAGCAAAAATATTTAAAGCTGACTCTTGTGAAATTTATACTGACGTAGATGGGGTTTTTTCAACTGATCCAAATAAAATTCCGGTAGCAAAAAAAATCGAAAAAATTTCATATGATGAAATGCTTGAACTATCTTCGTTGGGTGCAAAAGTTATGCAACCTTCTGCTGTCCAAACAGCTATGATGTATGATATTCCTCTTGAAGTTAGATCCACATTTACTGATAGACAGGGAACAAAAATTTTTGACCAAGAAAACATTGATTATGGTAAAAGCGTTACTGGTGTAGCTTATTCAAAAGATGATGCTAAAATCACAGTAATAGGAGTGGAAGATAAACCAGGTGTAGCGGCAAATATATTTGAACCTTTAAGTAAAGCTCAAGTAAATGTTGACATGGTAATTCAAAATGTTTCTTCAGATCAAAAAACCACGGACATTACTTTCACTATCAAAAGAGATGAGGTTTTGAAAACTATAGATATTTTAAAAAATAATAAAGATATTGATTATAAAAATATTATTCATAATGATAAAGTTGCAAAAGTGTCTATAGTTGGAGCTGGCATGGTTTCAACGCCAGGGATTACATATAGGATGTTTAGAGCTCTATCAGAAGAAAAAATAAATATTTTAGCTATATCCACATCAGAAATTAAACTTTCTGTAATAATTGATGAAGATAATACTTTGATTGCAATTAAGAAATTACATACAATTTTCGATTTAGATTAATATGAACGTTAGGCCCCACAGAAAAATTAATAGAAAGAAAACCAAGGAAATTAAAGTTGGAAAAATTTCAGTTGGTGGAAATTCACAAATTAGTATTCAGTCAATGACGAATACTTTAACTACGAATATAAAAGCTACAATAAATCAAATTCATTCATTGGAAGAAGCTGGCGCAGATATTGTTAGAGTTTCATGTCCAGATGAGGAATCAACAAAGGCATTAAAAGATATAATTAAAGAGGTTAAAGTTCCTATAGTTGCTGATATTCACTTTCATTATAAAAGGGCAATCGAGGCAGCTAAAATGGGCGCGAGTTGCCTTAGAATTAATCCTGGAAATATTGGAACAAATGACAGGATTCTTGAAGTAGTTAAAGCAGCTAAAGACAATGACTGTTCTATTCGTATAGGAGTTAATGCAGGGTCATTAGATAAAAATTTGTTAGAAAAATATAAAGAACCATGTCCGGAGGCACTTGTAGAGAGCGCACAACATAATATTAAATTATTAGAAGATAACAATTTTTTTAATTTTAAAATAAGTGTTAAATCTTCAGATATCTTTTTAACTGTAAAAGCTTATAAAAAATTATCCGAAATATGTAATTACCCATTACACCTTGGCGTCACAGAAGCAGGAGGATTGTTAACTGGAAGTATTAAATCTTCTATCGGAATCGGTCAACTTTTAATGGATGGAATTGGAGACACAATCAGAGTTTCTTTGTCATCAGACCCAGTTGATGAAATAAAAGCAGGTTATGAAATTCTTAAGTCTCTTGGAATTCGTTCAAGAGGAGTAAATATTATTTCTTGTCCATCATGTGCGAGACAAGCATTTCCTGTAATCGAAACTGTGAAAGAATTAGAAAAAAAACTTGCGCACATAAAAAAACCTATAAGCCTCTCAATAATCGGTTGTGTCGTAAATGGACCAGGAGAAGCGGCACAAACTGAAATTGGCTTAACGGGCGGCGGCCAAGACAGTAATCTTTTATACCTTTCGGGCATACCCCACACTAAAGTACCCAGTTCAAAAATTATCGATAGAGTAGTTGAATTAGTTGAAGAAAAAATAAAAGATAAAAAATAAATGGTTCCAATAGATAAAGTTAAGGATATTATTAATCAGTATGACTCTCTTGAAAAAGAACTATCCTCCGGGAGTACAGATCCAAAATTATTTGCAAAAAAGTCAAAAGAATATTCTCGTCTTGGAAATATTATATCAGTTGCAAGAAAATACATTAATTTTGAGAACGAGAAGAAAGATCTTTTAAATCTTGTAGATGATAAAAAAAATGATCAGGAAATGGTTGATTTGGCTCAAAAAGATTTAAACGAATTAATCAAAAAAAAAGAAAATTATGAAAACTCTTTAAAATTATTTTTATTACCAAAAGATGAAGACGATGATAAAAATGCAATTGTAGAAATAAGGGCAGGAACTGGCGGATTAGAGGCATCTCTTTTTTGTTCTGATTTATTTAAAATGTATGAAAAAGTTTGTTCTAAAAAAAAGTGGAAACTTGAGATAATTAATATTTCTAAAAGTGAAGCTGGTGGTTTTAAAGAAGTTATTTTTTCTGTAAATGGTAATGACATATATTCATACTTAAAATATGAATCAGGCGTTCATCGAGTTCAAAGAATTCCACAAACTGAAACTCAAGGAAGAGTTCATACATCTGCAGCTACCGTAGCAGTATTACCGGAAGCAGAAGATGTTGATATACAGATCAAAGAGTCCGATTTAAGAATTGATGTATTCAGGGCCGGAGGACCTGGAGGACAGTCGGTCAATACAACTGATAGCGCAGTAAGGATTACTCACATTCCTAGTGGTGTTGTTGTTAGTCAACAAGATGAAAAGTCACAGCATAAAAATAAAGCTAAAGCCTTAAAAATTTTAAGATCAAGAGTTTATGAAGCAGAGAAAAGAAAAAAAGATCAAGAAAGATCAAGCAACAGAAGAAATCAAATTGGAACCGGAGACAGGTCAGAAAGAATTAGAACATATAACTTTCCCCAAGGAAGAGTTACGGATCATAGAATTAATTTAACTTTACATAAGTTAGATGAATTTTTAAGTGGGGAAATTCATGAAGAAATGAATCAAGAACTACGACTTAAAGAACAAACCTTAAAATTAGAGAACTTGAATACATGAATGCTTTAGAATTAATAAATATAGGAACAAAAGAACTCCAAAAAAAAAAAATAGAATCTTTTAAACTAGACCCTGAGCTCTTGCTTTCTAAAATCTTAAATAAAAAAAGAGAAGAAGTTTTAATTAACTTAGGCCAAGAAATTAGTAGCAAACATCTTTTTAATTACAAAAATTTAATACACAGGAGATCCCAAAACGAACCAATGGCTTATATCATGGAAGAAAAAGAGTTTTGGAGTAAAAATTTTTTTGTAAGTCCAGACACTTTAATACCCAGACCGGAGACTGAATTAATGGTGGAAAGTCTAATCAAAACCTTCAGGAAAAAAAATATATCAATTTTAGATATAGGCACAGGAAGTGGATGTATTTTAATAAGTCTTTTAAGTGAGTTAAAAAACTCTAATGGAGTAGGTATTGATATTTCAAAAAAAGCATTAGCAATGGCAAAAAAAAATTCTAAAAAACACAATATGATTAATAATATTAAATTTATTAATAAGTCATTGGATAGTAAATTTATTCAAAAATTTGATCTTATTGTATCTAACCCCCCATATATAAGAAGCAATGATATTAAAAATTTAAAAGATGATGTAAAGAGATATGAACCAAGATTAGCACTAGATGGCGGAAATGACGGACTTGACCTTATTAAAAAAATTATCTACAAAGCTAAATATATCTTAAAAATTAAAGGAATGCTCGCCTTAGAAATAGGAAATGAGCAATTTAAAAAAGTTTCAGAAATATTAACCAAAAATAATTTTAAGATTGAAAAAAATATTAAAGATTATAAAGACAACATTAGATGCATTATCTCTACTTACTTAAATAAATAACATGAATAATAACAGAAGAAGAAATTTTAGACCAAGACCGCAAAAAAATAATTTCAGAAGAAGATCTGGATCAATTAACTCAAACAGTTCTAATGGCCTAAATAATAATGGGAACATGAATTTCAATAGAAATGGATCGATGAATAATATTCACAATGTTGAAAAAGCAATGTTAAAATTTCAGCAACTTGCTAAAGATGCGCAAAGTAATGGAGATCCAGTATTGGCTCAAAATTATCTACAACATGCAGATCACTATTTAAGAAGATATAATGAGCTAAATGAAAGAAAAGAAAATTCTTTAGAGAAAACAAAAATTGAAGAAAAATCCATAGCTTCAGGAAGTATTTTAGAAAAAAAAGACTCATCAAAAACTGCATATTAAAATAAATTTACCTTAAAGCAGATAAATTCAAATCTATTTTTATTCTTTCTAATTCAAACTTTTCTCTAGAATCGCCCTTTAAAGTTTTTCCTGATGGTAGTTTTAATCTTTGAGAATTAACCTTCTTTCCATTTACAACTACTTCGTAATGTAAGTGCGGTCCTGTTGACATCCCAGTTGAACCAACATAACCAATTACCTGTCCTTGCTTAACTTTTCTACCTTCTTTAATTCCTTTAGCAAAAGATTTCATGTGAGCGTAAATAGTTTCATAAGTAGAGTTATGTTTTATTTTTACGCAGTTACCGCCACCTCCACACCATCTTGCTCGTGTCACTGTTCCCGAACCAGAAGCCATAATAGGCGTACCACTTGCTGCTGCAAAATCTGTTCCTCTATGCATCTTATTGTAACCTAAAATAGGATGCTTTCGCATTCCAAAGGAAGAAGATAAGCGTGCACCATTAATTGGAGTCTTCATTAAAGATTTTGTAATACTCTTCCCTTTAATATCATAATATTCTTCTTCATTTTTATATTTAAAGTTATACAGATTTATTTCTTCACCATTGACATACATTGAAGCATAAATTATTTTTCCAGTATCTCTAACTTTATTATTATCATCTATAAATTTTTCATAAAGAATTTCAAACCAATCTCCTTTTCTAATATCTCTTTGGAAATCTACTTCAAAACCATAAATTCTGGCAAATTCTACAATAATATTTGGTTCAACCCCAGTTTCTATTGCGGAGCTGTATAAATTATTTTTTATTACATTTCTAACAACCACTTCTTTTTTATAAAGCTGCAAAATATTTTCTTTTACTATAAAATTATCTTGAGATTTTCTAATTTCTATACTGCTTGTATTACTCACTGGGTATACCAAGTTTACAATTGTATTTATCTTTTTGTCTTGTTTTTTATAAATTAAAGAGAGTTTTCGTCCAGAATAAATATTTGAAAGTTTTTTTTCTTTTAATTTTATTACAATATTTTTTATATCAGCACTTTTAATATTATAATTTTTTAATATTTTTTCTATAGTATCATTATTTTTAATCACATAGCTCACTTCTTCATAGGGACTGTTAATTTTAGATATAAAATAATTTTTCAAGTTAGAAAATTCACTTGAATTAGTAACTTCTGTTAAATTGTTTTCATTTTCATATTTTTTTCTCTCTATTAAATTGGAAATACTGAAAAAAATTATGGAAAAAAGAACAATAAAACTTAAAAATGAAAGAGGGTTTAAATAAGCAATCTTTGATTTACTTGATCTGATCGAGGATAAAAAAACCAATTTTTTTTTAAAGAAATTATTAATTATTTGGATAAACGTCATAGTTGTTTTTTACAAAAATTAGTTGAATTTTGCAACGCGAGAAGCTCAAAAAAGCCTCATTTTGCTTGGTATTTAAAACAATATACGCCTTGACTTATAATAGAATTGTAATAAAACCAGCGCTCACCTCTACTAAATTATATTTTAACGTAGCGAGAGGTGTGTAGATTTTAAAGTTTAGAATCTTAGCTTTTTTAAATTGTAAATTTTTAAGAAGAGAAGTGTGGACGGCTAGGTTAATTAAGAAATTGTCGCACACACTTCTAAACGTATAAATAATTCGAATGTTATTTATATGAAGCTAGTG
>Ga0233444_10004741_pt1 | contig 12887 bp, 2 predicted proteins | sample SI_124_October20_6_FD_182792 | JGI IMG/M metagenome (GOLD analysis project Ga0233444, IMG submission 182792) | Seawater microbial communities from Saanich Inlet, British Columbia, Canada - SI_124_October2016_10_MG | ecosystem: Environmental > Aquatic > Marine > Inlet | place: Canada: British...
TGCTGAGGCCAAATACCCTGAGCATGGGATATTAGTTTGGGATGTTGATACAAAAGAATCAGAGTTCGTTCCAATTCATAACGATTATGGATATGTAACTATAGATGTAGAAGATGGTAAGGTGATTGGTACTCCAACAATTCCTAACAAACCTCGTATGAGAATTAGAGTTAAGGATACATCACAATCACAACTAAAGAAAATCATATCAGAAGTTAAGGTTGGTAGAAAAGTGCAAGAACTAACAATTCAAAAGGTATTATCTGATACAAAGGATTCTAATGGTAGTTCTGATATTACATTACAAAACGTTAGAGATATTGGATTCCAAAATCAAATGTTAGAATCATTCCTATCAGATAAGTATGTTATTGATACTGAGCAAATGGAAGTTATACGAAACATTAACCAAGATATAAACAACAAATTGGGTAGTGTAAAGGGAATGAAGAATATTATATGGAAACCAAAAACATTTGAGTTTTCTAATATGTTTTCATATGGTACAAACAATGTAGTTGATTTCTCACAAATGAAAGGTGCTTACGGAATCTTTGCTCCAAACGCTAGTGGTAAATCATCACTATGGGATGCTCTATCGTTTTGTTTATTTGATAGATGTTCTCGTACAACTAAAGCATTGGATGTATTAAACTATTCTAAATCAAAATTTGATTGTAAGTTCAACTTTGAGATAAATGGGGTAGATTACTTCATAGAACGAATTGGTAAGAAATCTCCTAAAAGGGGAACTGTAAAGGTTGATGTAAACTTTTATTGTATTGTAGATGGGGTAGAACATTCATTAAATGGTGAAGAACGTAGAGATACAAACTCTATAATTAGACAGTACGTTGGTTCGTATGATGATTTCATTCTTACGGCAATGTCTAACCAATCTAATAGTGGTGGGTTCATTGAAAAATCACAAAGAGAAAAGAAAGAACTACTTGCCCAATTCTTAGATATGAATGTATTTGAAGAATTGTATCAGATAGCTAATGATGAGATTAGAGAGTTAAGTGCTTTACTAAAAGATTATAAGAATCAAAACTTTACTGATAAGTTGGTAGAGGCAAAGGAAGATTTACAAAAGAATGAAAAGGTATTAATCAAACAAAAAAATGAATTATCTAAATTTAAAGATACTCAAAGTGTTTTAAGAGAACGAAAGGATAGTTTGGTATCTGATTTAAAAACTGTAGATGATACAATAATAGATATTGATTCGCTAAAGGAACTTAAAGATAAACTTAAAAAACAAATTACAGATAAATCTAATGAGTGTGCTGGTTATGTTAATAATTTAGAATCATTGAAAGATACTTTAGAAAAATCTGAATCGAATTATTCAACATATGATTTACCTAAACTACAAGAAAGCCATTTAAAATACTTAGGGTATGTTCATAGGTTAGAAGAGATAACATCATCGTTAGATAGTTTAAATACTGATATTGAACATAAACAAGAACATTTAGATGGTATTGGTTCTTTATCATTCGATAATGATTGTGAGCATTGTGTAAAGAATCAAAACACCCCATTTGCTAAACAATCAAAAACATTATCAGATGATATAATTAAACTAACTTCCAAATCAAAACAATTATCTGAAGAAATAGTTGATTTGAAATCTGATATGTATAAGTTTGATGTTAAAGATGTACTACTAACTGTTAAGGATTTAAAAGATGAATGTGATACTTTAAAAAATCAAATAGAAAAGTTAGAACTAACTAACAAATCTTGTAACCTAGAGCTATCAGAGCTAAAAAGTAAATTAGTTTCAACTGAAGATAATATAAATAAATCCTTTGAACAAGAAGCATCGGTAAAGTATAACATAAAGATACAACAAAATATTGATATAACAAAGGAATCTTTATATAATTTAGAAACTGATATGTCAAACTTACATGATGATATTACCAATGTGGTTGGTGATATTAGAATCTCAGAGAATGTGATTCAAACTGTAAATGATTCTATTGATAAGTTAGAATCAATGGAACAAAAGTATGAAGGATATGAATATTACTTACAATGTGTTAGAAGAGATGGGATACCATATCAATTAATCTCGGAAATACTTCCTAAATTAGAAGTAGAAATAAATAACATATTACAACCAATTGTGGATTTTCAAGTAATTTTAAATACAGATGGTAAAAACATAAATTCATATATAGCGTATGGAACTGACGAGTTTTGGCCACTAGAGTTGACTAGTGGAATGGAGAAGTTTATTTCATCTGTAGCAATAAGAACTGCGTTAGTAAATGTATCAAATCTACCACGTCCAAACTTCATAGCAATTGATGAAGGATTTGGTTCGTTGGATACTGATAACTTTAATTCTTTATATTTATTATTTGATTACTTAAAAAACGAATTTGATTTTATAGTTACAATATCACATATAGATAAAACTAGGGATATGGTTGACCAAATAATAGATATTACAAAATTAGGTGGATTTTCATCAATTAGATATTTATAGTTATAAGTTAGAATTTTCATACTTATATATAAAGTAGAAATAGTAGGAGAATGAATGTCCTTAGAATATAAATTTTCGGAAAGAGAAAACTTAAAAGATATACAAACGTTCATCGTTGATACTACTCAACGTTCAACTAAGTACTTCAGAGTTTCAGATGTTCCACAGGTTTTACAAAAAGGTAAAAACTTATTAAGAATTACCGCGCATCCAACCAACTTGGTAGATGGCACACAGATATATGTCGATGTTAGAGATTCTAATGGAGAACCCATCTATTTTGAAATTCCTGATTATTTAGAGAATGATAAAAGTAGAGTAATATCTATATGGATTTATAACGATAAGGGTATTGATAACACTCCAAATGGTGAGGCTACTATTACTCTATTAGGTATTGCTAACGTTGATTTAAACGGAAATCCACTACCACCTAATCAGAGAGGTAAGATAAACGTTAAATGGCAAACTACATTAAATGTAGATAGAGATAGAAATAATTCTTCAGAAATTATATTCAATACTGATAATGTTCCAAACGTTGTAGTTTCTCAAAGTGTAGAATTATATGAAAACCAAGCCCAAACTGAAAACACACTAACAGAAACAATTCAGACTGGTAAGGCTAGATACATATTTAGCGGCACATCACCTATAATCCAAATTACAGATTCTAGCATACTTAATTCTGAAATGATTAATGGTGATATAATTCTAAGCGAATTTACAAAACCAGCAGTACCCATAACCAATATAGAAGGAGCACAAAGTTCTACATTCTTTAGTTCATCAATTGGTTCAATATTAAATGATACTACACTAAAGCCGTTAACAAACTTTACTACATCATTTGATAATAGAGAAGATTTAACACATACATATGAATCCATATCTGAAGCAAACTACAAAATACAATATATTCAGAGTGGCTCTAATGTAACAACACAAAACAAAAGAAATTTTGTAAACTTAGAATTTAATAACATAGACCCTATAACTGGGGTTGTGGACAAAATAAAAATATTAGCAAAATCACAAGGATTATCGGGTGATTTTGAATTTTTAAATGAAGTACAAATTCCTTATAGTTCATCAGTTGATATAAAAGTACCAATTCCATCTAAAAACTTAAATGACCCTAAGATATTAAAGTTACTATACTTAAACGCTGAGGGTAGTATATCAAGAACAGAAACGATATCAGAGCCATTTGTATTTGATGGTGAGCAAGTTTACATTGGTGGAGATGATAACTTAATTAGTGGTTCTATTTTTATATCTAATACAGTGGGAACTGGTATTGAGATTGGTGGAGCTAGTAGTGGATTTATGCGTTCTGTTGGATATAGAGGTATCACCTCAGCATCACTAGGAAAAGCACCAGGTGGATTCGTAATCTATAGTGGTTCGGGTAATCTTGTATTTGGTGAAGACCAGCTATTAGGTGTTGGTATGCAGTTCGTTGGAGATAACGATGATAGACACCTTGTATTCTCAACAGCAAATGGTGGTATTTTAGATGTTAAAACTGATAAGTTCTTTATTGGTAATCTAACCGAACAATACATAAGTGGTTCGGATGGTAATATTGAAATTAGTTCATCTATATTTCACTTAGACCCTAAAGCAAATGGTGGAGATGGTAGTTTAATAATTGGAGCTAACGCAACAATCCTATCAGACTTAACTGTAGAAAACATAAGAACCCCAGCCCAAATAGATGGGATAGCTTCTACTGAAGCAAACGCATCATCATCTATCAAAGCAGATGGTTTCGCAAGATTCGTATCAGCATCGATTGGTGGTTGGGGTATTACCACATCATCTATTGAAGGTGGTAACCTTATAATGAAACCCGAAGGTATCTTACAAACTAGAGATTTCGCAAGTGGATTAAAAGGATGGAAGATTTCATCCGAAGGAAACGGAACTGCAGAATTTGAAAATGTTAGAATTAGAGGTACGTTAAGAACAACTACTTTTGAGAAAGAATCAGTAAACGCAGTTGGTGGACAATTGTGGGTAGCTAACTCAACAACAATTACAGGTTCAGTTACAGATACTGAAACCACAATGTCTGTAAAGAATGCTAGTGGATTTTCCGCAGGTGAAATACTCCTTATAAAGAAAGTAGATAATACCGGGTTCCAAACTGAATATGTTTTATTAAATTCAGCATCATTAGATAGTGATGGTTCGAATGAAGATGAAACATATGGTAGAATAATGGTACAACGAGCGTATGGTAGTGGTACACAAGGAGACTTTGTTGGAGACTTAGCATCATCAGCTCAGGCATACGAAGATGGACAGGTTATTGTTTCGACTGGTAAGTTAAATACTGGTTACATCAAAATGAACGCAAATCCAAATGATGTTAATACACCATATATGGATATTGTTGAAAGAACAGGTAGCGGGTTGTATGATGTAGCACTAAAAGTAAGATTAGGTGATTTAAGTGGATTGGCAAATTCTGATTATGTATTTGGTGATTCAACTCCAGGTTTCGGTTTAGCAACGGATAATGTATTTCTACAAGGTGGTATAATAGCAAAAACAGGTTCCATTGGTGGAATCAAAATGGATGATGGTAAATTATTTACTGGAAATGGTGTATATGGTAATGCCAATACTGGATTCTATGTAGATTCAGGTTCTAAGTTCGCATTAGGTAGTAAGTTACTTTGGAATCCATCTACAGAAACTTTAACTATTAGAGGTTCTTTACAATTTGCAGATGGAACGGATGTAGAGGGGGCTGTAGATGCCGCATCAAATAGTTCTGTTGCAAGGACAGTAGAATTATCAGCTGATAAATATGTAGTAACATTTGATGAGTTTGGAAACGAAGCACCATCTAATCAAACGATAACACTAACCGCAACACCACAAAACTTTACAGGTGATGTGTATTATGAATTTTATAAAGATGCTTCCATTCAAGGAAGTAGAAGTACAACAAACACATTCACTGTTGATACTGCATTGGAGAAACCAACTTCATCTACTCCTAAAACATATGAAGTAAGAGCATTTACAGGTTCTTCTGGTGGAACAGCCGCATCAACTGATAGTTTAACATTATTTGGATTACAACCTGGTTCGGATGGTGTTGCTGGTGTAGATGCAGTAACGGCATTTTTAACAAATGAAGCTCATACATTTGCAGCTGCTAATAACGGAGATATTGTATCATTCAATGGTGCGTTTACCGATATGGAAGTATTTGAAGGTGTAACAAACACAACTTCAGATTACACCATTACTAAATCAGATGGAACTGGGGTTACATCAACTCTAAGCACAAATAGAGTTACTATATCGGCTATGAGCCACGATAGTGGTTCTGTTGATATAACTGCTACAAGCGGAAGTACAACATTAACTAAAACTATGAGTTTAGTTAAATCTAAGGAAGGAGCACAAGGGCTTGCTGGTGCAAATGCTAAAACTTTAAGTGTAACGGCAGATTCACAAATATTTACATTCTCATCCGCATCTAATACAACGGTGCCTGATGATAATACGATTGAATTCTTTTTCTCTCAGCAAAATTTAAGTGGGACTATTGGTGATACTGATATTGTTGTTACTGATGTAGCTGGGAACGTTATCACAAGTAATCCTACTTTATCACCGTCATCATTAAGTGGTGGAACTGGTGTTGTAAGTGGTAGTTATGTATTCGCAACAAACTTAGCAAATGATTCAGGTAAATTTCCATGTACTGTAACTGTAACAAAGGATGGTTTAACAGATTCATTTAAAGTATTCGCAATAAGTGGTGGTACTGATGGTGTATCTTCATTACAATATTTATTAAGTAACGAAGCACATATAGTTCCAGCATCATCTGCTGGTGTTGTATCTTCTTATTCAAATAGTAATACTGAAATCCATGTTTATGAAGGTACTACGGCGTTATCTTATGATGGAGTAGGAACTTCTAATGGTACTTGGAAAGTTAATACACCACTTGTATCACCATCAGGAAAAATAACAGTTGGAACACTTGTTGACCAAGGTGATTATTTATTAGTTAAGAACCATTCGGCTATGGATAATAGTACCGATTCAGTAACTATTTCATATCCAATTGTTGGTAAAACTACAGATGGTACTTCGTTTAGTTTTACTAAAACTCAAACTATAACAAAATCTAAAGAAGGTATTTCTGGAGCATCAGCATCTTTAATATCATTAACTAGTGATTCACAAGTATTCACATTTGCATCATCATCTGTAACAACACCCGATGATAACACAATTGAATTATTCATTAATCAACAAAATCTAAGTGGTACTATTACAGCAAGTGATATTACGATTTTAGACCAGCAATCCAATAGCCATACTGTACCTACATTCGCACCATCTTCACTAACGGATGGAACTGGTGTTGTAAGTGGTAGTTTAGTTTTTGGAACTAATACACCAACTAATAAATTAAAATTCCCAATCACAATTAGTGTAACAAAAGATGGTGTAACTGATTCAACAAAAATATTTACATTAGATGGTGGTTCTGATGGCTCTGATGGTACTGCTGGAGCAGATGCATATACTGTATTCTTAACAAACGAATCTCATACATTCCCTGCCGCAGCGGATGGTACTGTAGATAGTAGTAATTTAGCAGCAGGTGCAACTGATGTTGTAGTATTCAAAGGAACTACTCAGTTAACAAATGATAATAATTCACCATATGATACTAACACTTATAGAGCAACAGCTGCTGTGAGTGGTATTACAATGGGTTCTACTAAAACGAATAATCAAAGAAGATTCACTCCAACCGCAGTAACTAGTGATACTGGAACGGCAACGATTACAATTACTGATAATACAACTGGAACTGTATTTACAAAAACATATACATTTAGTAAATCTAAAGAAGGAGCGCAGGGTAATGCTGGAGCAGACAATCAAGACTTCTCATTCTTAGATGCTGGAATTAGTTCAGTTACTGGATATCTTGAGGCTGGTCTTAGATTTAATAGTGATGTGGTTGGGTTTCATAAAGAAATTGCTCAAGGAGCTACGGCAACACTATCTGATTTCACATCATTCTTAGATAGTAGTGGTAATTTCTACTTAGGTGGAAATAGTGGTGGAATGAGTGGAAGTGCCGCGACTAGTGGTTACTTAGCTTGGAACAATACAAATAGGTCTTTATTAATTAGTGGTTCGAATGCAACTATAGAAGTAGATAAGTTTTTATTAGGAAGTGGAACTTCACAATATATTAGTGGTTCGAATGGAAACGTAGAAATCGCAGGTGATGTAACCTTTAGAGGTAGACCTGATAACGGGGATGGTAATGTAGTATTCTTTGATGATTTCTCACAATATGCTGGAGCAGGTGCAGTAGATGGTGGTGATTATCCAAAAAATGATGGAACTGGGGATGCATGGTGGTTTGCTAAAAAACCTGAAGTAGCATTAGTATCAGATTCAGATTGTATTTCAGGTCAAGCTCTCCAAGTAGGAAACAATGCATTAGATGATGAAGCAAATTTCTTCTCAAATCAATTAATACCATTTAATGAATCATCATTATATGAGATAGAAGTTAGAATTAAAAGAACAGGTGGTACTTCTAATACAAAAGCATATGTTGGTATAAGTGGGATGAAGCCAGATGGTACAACTAAAGTTGGTTACAATGGGACCGATAATACTACAGGTCATTATGTTACTTTACAATCACATAATTTAGGTGATGGTAATGGTACTGGGAATTTCCAAATATTTAAAGGTTATTTAAAAGGAACTGGAACAGACCATCACCTTCACAATAGTAAAACAGACCCAGCCAACGCTAGAGTTGAAATACTCAATGGGTATATACGAGCATATTTCTTATTAAACTACGACAACCAACCTGGTAGAGTGCTTGTTGATTATATAAAAATAAAAGAATTTGCGTCGGGTGGTACGAGTAGAATTAGTGGTGATTCAATTACAACAGGTGTTTTAAAATCAAATAACTTATCAGGCACCGTTGGTTCTCAATTCAAATTAGATGATGGAACATTTAAACTAGGTGGTACAACATCTCCTAAGTTAGAATGGGATGGTTCAACGTTATCAGTTACGGGAAATATAACTGTATCCAATCCAGGTGATTTCGCAGACCCATCATTAGTAAACGATTTTCCTGATTCCTCAAATCTATACGTTCACTACCCACTACATGGTAAGGTAATAAGTAATAATGGTTATGATAGAATATTAGATTTTTCAGGTAATGAAAGACATGGAGATGATACTGTAGATGGTATTCAGGGAGGTGCAGTAGCTTTTCATAGTGGTGCAGCAGCAGGCCCACTACCTGGAGCAATTCAATTTGGCGGTTATGGCTCGAGAGTAGAGTTAAACACTCTTGCTCAAGGTTTAACCAATAATATGAATATCTCATTATCCTTTTGGATAAAGAAAACAGATACAACTCAAGGTGCAGTATTTGGAATACATGATGGCGGCCTAAATGATTTAGTTTTCTTTGTTGATGAAGGTGGTGTTGGTAATCGAGTTAAATTGATATGTGGGAACGACAACGGAACTATAAATACTGGAGTGGAATTCACAAATCAATGGCGACATGTTGGATTGGTCTGTGAAAATGGGCAAGTAGGAAAATTATATATAGATGGTGTATTCATCGGAAACTTCCCAACATCAACATGTAATACAGGAGACTTTTCAAATTCAGATGAAATGATATTTGGTGGAGAATTAGATGCACCTGGTGGTTCACCCACCGATGCTTACGTTGGTTACTTAGGAGAATTCAGAATATATAATTCTGTATTAACAGCTGCTAATATGCAAGCATTATACAATCTTCCAACTGGTATTCCAAGCTCAACTAATATATCAGGTGACCAAATATCTACAGGAAAATTAAAATCATCAAATTGGTCAAGTACCGCAGGTTCAAACTTTGATTTAGATGGTGGTACATTTAAGTTAGGTGGTTCTTCAAATCCTAAATTAGAATTTGATGGAACTACATTATCCGTTAAAGGGCAGATTGTAGTTGAAGGTGGTTATAATTCATCAGCAGGTGAACTATTTGGAAACCCGACTGGAAAGTTATTAAAATCAGATGGTAGACCGGGAGGTTGGTCAGCCGCTTATAGTAATAACGCTGCTTCCACTATTAAATCTACAGATTTGGGTGATGGTAATGGTGCTATAGTAGAACTATCTAGTACAACCGATAATTCAATTGGTATGGCTTCCCATGCATTCCCTATCGAAGTTCAACAAAACTATAAAATCAATGTTGTTTTAAAAGCCGACCAAGCTGATTCTGATGGCCTTTATATAAGAATATACGAATACGATTCTGAACTTCCAGCTGGGAAAGATACTATATCTCATTCTTCTGATGGAGTTACCACTTCAGAATCTAATGTACAAGAAGATACCAGATTCAAATCCGTTACTTGGACTAATGATGCAGGGTCTGCAGTAACAACAGAAAGCGGGCCTATAACAACATCATATGTAAGTTATAATGCAACTTACACTCCAACAGCAACTGCTAAATATTTCTCTGTAGTGATACTTAATTGGTCTCAAATGGCCCCAACTGAAACTAAGTTATTCCTCAAATCAATGAATGTTAGAAAAGTATCACAAGGTACTACAATAACTGGAGCAGGTATATCAACAGGATTAATACAATCGACTAACTTAAACGCAGATTCAGGTTCTAAAATAGATTTGGATGATGGTTCAATGTTAATGGGTGGTACTGCTAGTCCTGGTTTTGAAGTAACAAAAGAAGGATTTGTAACAGCAACTAACTTAGTAGAAAAATCCGTAACAGTAACAAACGCTAATTCGGGAAGTTATTTTCAAACGTTTACTTCAGGTTCAAACTGGACTAGACTTGTATTAGATGGTTCTTTGGGTGGTGATGTAACTATGAATATGACGTTGGAAACAGCTCCACCATATATAATTTCGGACCTTAAATTCCCAACTAACGCAACTGGAAATACAGTTGCTAAATTGGAATTAACTGTTGCAACATCATCAGTTCAATTTAATGAGGGAACGGTTTCATCGGGATTCAGTCAGTTCTTCCAGAAATCATTTAGTAGAGGGGCATATGTACTACCATCGGGCATTAACTAACCTAAATGGGAAAATTGTAAAAAAGGAAAATTATGGCACAAGATTTATTTGATGGACATTCATACACATTTCAACAAGATGGTGGTTCATTATTATTATTAGATTCAACTGATAACTCTCACGAAACGATTACATTCAGAGAGGGGTTAATTGCATCGGCTTCTATTGAAGTAAGAGCAGATGGTTCAGATACATTTGGTATGATAATACAGAATTATAATTATATTACTACTACATCTGGTTCATCATCTGCAGATAAAGGAATTAAAATTGCTGTGGGTGATAATCATCCGAATAGTGGTTACCCCTGGACCGGCGGTGAGTATCTATACTTTCATGAAGGTAACAACTCTACCTATGCGGGACGTGTTATATCAAGTTTTGGAAGTATAGCTTATCAGACATTTACAGGAGGCCACGAAGTTTCCTTTTTAGAATCAGATTCTACATCAGCAAATGTAATACCACCATCAACTGGTTCAGAAGGACAAGCAACACAACTTTACAAAAATGGTACAATTGTATCCATAGTAAAAGCAGAAATTACAGAGTATTCACAGGGAGTAAATAGTAATCAACCAATTGAATATTGTGTAACATCATCAACATATCAAGATAAAAGAGTATTTGGTGTATATGTAAATTCTGATAATTCATTTTCAACCGAAATTACCGATAACCACAACATCAATTCAATTGGTGATGGTATTATTTTAGTATGTTCCCAAAATGGTAACATTGAGAATGGTGATTACATAACAACTGCATCAGGTTCTGGTGGATATGGGTGTAAGCAAAATGATGATATTTTACACAATTATACTGTAGCAAAATCATTAACAGATGTAGATTGGTCTACCGAACCATCATCTTCAAAATTGATTGCGTGTACTTATCATTGTGGATAATCACTTTTAAATTAAAAATAGGATATTTATTACTATGGGAAAATTAATTAAAGAATGGGTTAAGGAAATCTTAACTGAGAATATAGAAAAAAAGGTAGTAGTTTACGCTGGTAGATTTCAACCCTTTCATAAAGGGCATAACGCTACTTACGAACATTTGGTAAAACAATTTGGTAGAGATAATGTTTACATTGGTACATCCAATAAAACAGATAATCTTAAATCACCATTTAAGTTTAACGAAAAGAAAATGATTATGATGAAGATGTTTGGAATCTCATCAAATAAAATTGTTCAAATCAAAAACCCATACGCTCCTAAAGAAATTATAGGTAAGTTCAACAAAGAAACTACGGCATTCGTAACTGTTGTTGGTGAAAAGGATAGATACAGATTAAAAGGTAAATACTTTGAACCATACCATCCTGATAGAATTGAAAAAGGATATGAAGATAAAGGATATGTTTATGTAGCACCAGCTCAAAGTGGTGGTATTAGTGGAACTGAAGTTAGACAATCACTGTCATCAGGTGATGATGAGATTAGAAAAGCTGGATTCAAAAAAGCATACGATGGTAAATTCAATCCAAAAATATATAAATTTATAACAAATAGATTAAGTAAGATAGAAATCAGAATGGAAAGATTCTTATCTACATTTAATTTTAATAACTTAATAAATGAAGTAAGTAAAATATCAGGCAAAGGAACTGTTGATGATGGACCAGGTGCATATTATGGTAACTCAAAATCATATAAAGCAGTTGGTGATGAAACCGCACGAAGATTAGGATGGCAGGTAGTCGATTATATATTAGGTACAGATGAAGATTCTATATTTGCAGATGAGGCTAGAGGTATTGAGGATAAATACCCAGTATCATATTTCCCATCAGGTGTTGCAGGTTTAGATGCACAATCACAGAGGTATATTGATATGAAAGGGTCACAGGCATACAAAACTTGGGCAAAACATATTACAAACATAGCAACAACATTAGGATATAAATTAGTTAATTTCTTAGATGCTGAAAAATCCATTGATAGTTCTAAGAATGAACCTAAAAAAGAAACTTCACCGAACAATATAGTAAAAGAAGGATTGATTACTGAAGGTGGAGCATATGGACATATGGCTCACCCATTTGATACGGAGATGAATCTAACGTTTGGTGATTTAAAAACAATTATATCCAACGCTTTAAATGGTAAGTTAGAATTCACTAGAGAAAAAACAGATGGACAAGCACTTGCTATTAGTTGGAGAGATGATAAAGGATTAATCGCCGCTCGTAATGGTGGACACCTAAAGAATAGTGGTG
>Ga0233444_10004743_pt1 | contig 12885 bp, 13 predicted proteins | sample SI_124_October20_6_FD_182792 | JGI IMG/M metagenome (GOLD analysis project Ga0233444, IMG submission 182792) | Seawater microbial communities from Saanich Inlet, British Columbia, Canada - SI_124_October2016_10_MG | ecosystem: Environmental > Aquatic > Marine > Inlet | place: Canada: British...
CACTACGTTGATAGGCTGGATGTGGAAGCGCGGTAACGCGTGTAGCTGACCAGTACTAATAGCTCAATTGGCTTGATTTATGCACTGAAAAAAATTTTTTAATTTAGATAGAAAATATAGTAGTTTGAATTGTTATGAATTTCGACTACTTATTATAGAAAATAAGATTAACTCCATTACGTAAATAACCGTTCAAACACATTTATATTAAGAATTTCTTCAATCAAGAGGATTTTAAAAATATAATATCAAATTCAGAACTAAAGTTAAAGAAATGTGAAAACGACGAAGAACTATTATCTGATATTATGTCAGAAGAAATAGCCATTGCTTAATAAACAAACTGTATTTAGAAAATTATAAAAGCCACATAAATATTTTAAAATGCCTAATAAACAAGCATTTTTGACATAAATTAATTAATAAAGTACTTTACTGTTCAATAAATGAACGTATAATGTTCAATTATTAAACATATGAAAAATTTAGACCATTTTGAAGTATTAAGAAAAATACAAAAAAAGCCTAATTCAACTCAAAGAGAGCTTGCAGAAGAACTTGGGTTTAGTTTAGGTAAATTAAATTATTGTTTAAAAGCACTTCAAAATAAAGGGTTAGTAAAAATTGAAAATTTCAAAAAAAACCCTAATAAATTAAATTATTTTTATGTTTTAACACCTGCAGGAATATCTGAGAAAACTAAGCTCACAATTAATTTTATGAAAAGAAAATTAAAAGAATATGACGAATTAAAAAAAGAATTGGATACCAAGTAAAATGTGGACAATTGCTAAAATAGAAAAAAAAAAAATAAATTTATTAAAAAGTGATTTATCTAAAAAGTTAGGAAGTGATTTTCAATTATACAATCCCAAGGTAATTTTAGAGAGATACTCTTTAAATAAACTAAAAAAAAAAGAGGTATCAATATTAGGTAATTATATTTTCTGTCATCATAGAGCATTTAGTAGAAATGAAACTATTTCAAATTTAAAATTTTGCAGAGGATTAAAATATTTTCTTAATGGATTTTTAGACGCTCAAAATGATATAAGTGAATTTGTAAATAAGTGCAAAGCACTTGAGAATTCCAAAGGATATCTTAGTCAAAATATATTTAATTTAGAGCACAATAAATCCTATAAATTTGCAACAGGACCATTTGTGCAAAAAATATTCAAAATCATTAGATTTCAAAAAAATACTATTGATATTGAGATGGGTAATTTAAAAACAAAAATTAATAAAAAAAGTTTTTTATTTAACCCAATATAAAAAATTATGTTAAACTTTGTAAAAGTGAACTTTTGCGGAGTGCGGAGCCATGTCTAAATATAAAAAAGATTTGAAAAACTATTTTAAATCGATTTTTGAATTGCCGTATATGTATAGATTTTTTAGTATAATAAAGTTATGAATAAGTTGAAAAAAAATAATATTATTAAAGTCAATGACTGATACTCATTTATTTAAAGTGTTTTAAATTATGTCTTTATTTTTTATTGCAGAGATTGGAATTAATCATAACGGTGATATGAAAGTTTGTAAAAAACTAATCGATCTAGCCGTACTTTCCGGATGTAATGCTGTAAAATTTCAAAAACGAGATATAAATTTAGTCTATACCAAAGAATATCTAGACAGTTACAGGGAAAGTCCATGGGGCAAAACTCAACGAGATCAAAAAGAGGGTCTAGAATTTAATAAAGAGGAATATCAAGAAATTGATGATTATTGTAAAAAAAAAGGTATTGATTGGTTCGCTTCAGCTTGGGATTTAAAAAGTCAATTATTTTTAAGAAGTTTTAATTTAAAATTTAATAAAATTGCATCTGCAATGCTGGTAAATAAAGAATTATTAAATATGGTTGCAGAAGAAAAAAAATATACGTTTATTTCTACAGGTTTGTCTACAATGAAAGATATTGAGATTGCTGTGGATATTTTTAAAAAAAAAAAATGTCCGTTTGAATTAATGCATTGTGTTTCAACTTATCCCATGAAAGATTCCGATGCGAATTTGAAAACAATAGTTACTCTAAAAGAAAAATTTAATTGCAAAGTTGGTTATAGTGGTCACGAAACTGGGTTAGCTGTCTCTTATGCAGCAGTTGCATTGGGCGCTTCGTCGATAGAAAGACATATAACTTTAGACAGGGCTATGTATGGTTCTGATCAAGCTGCATCATTATCACCTCCAGGATTAAAAAAAATAATACCAGAATTAAAAAAAATACAAAGCGCTTTAGGCGATGGCGTGAAAAGAGTTCTTGAGCAAGAAATACCTATTGCAAAAAAATTAAGAGAGCATCTCAAATTAAATTAAAAAGTTGACAAAAATAATTTCTATAATTCCTGCAAGGAAAGGAAGCAAAGGAATACCAAATAAAAATTTAATAAATTTATCTGGAAAACCTCTTATCTATTACGCAATTCAAGCTTCTAAACAATCAATTGTAGAAGAAACATGGGTAAGCTCGGACTCTGATGAAATCTTAAATTTTTCAAAAAAATTAGGCGCAAAAACAATAAAAAGACCAAAAGAATTATCGGATGATAATGCTTCAAGCGAGTCAGCTTTAATTCATTTTGCTGAAAATGTTGAATTTGATGTTTTAGTATTCATACAATGTACTTCTCCGTTAGTAAAACCTCAAGACATTAATAGGGGAATAGAAAAAATGAAAAATTTTGACTCGATCGTTTCTGTTACTGAAACTCATCACATGTTTTGGAATGCTAAAGGACCATTATATGATATCAATAATAGAGAAAGGCGACAAGATAGTATTAAAAGATATTTAGAAACAGGTAGTTTTTATATTACTTCTAAAAAAAATCTTATGAAATCTCAAAATAGATTATCTGGAAAAATTGGATTAATAGAAATTCCAAAGCACAGATCGATAGAGATTGACACTATAGATGATCTTAAAATTGCAGAATTAATGATTAATTCTACAACTCTGTCTAATGAATAAAAAAAAATATTTACTAATTGGTGATCATAGAACCTGCGAGAATTATGGCTCAATAGCCACATGTGATCAATTAATCGAATTAATGAGGCCAAGACGTTTAACGGTAATACCTATAACTCGAATGGATCAAGATTATGATTATATGCCATTAACTTTTAAAGAATTTGATAATTTTGCAGATAAAGTCAAAAAAGGATTGGAACTTAAGATGGAAAAAAGAGCGATTGATAATTGTGATAATGTCATTATCAACTGTGAAGGTTCACTCACACACCATACTAATGCTAGTCGGTGTGAGGGAAAGTACCGTGCAAGAACTCGTTATATGCTCTTTTTGGCTTATTACTCAGCCAAGTTTTGTGGGAAAGAGGTATCTATTGTTAATCATTGTGTTGACCCAGGAAATTCATCAGCCGAGGAAATGATTAAGAATGTTTATCCTTTGATCAAAAGATGTTGGGTTCGCGATAATCTTTCAAAAGTAAATTTGGAAAAACTAGGAATTAAATCTGCAAAATTTGTTCCAGATGCACTATATAAATTCAAAAATTTAAAAAGTAATTCTATTGATCGTAAATACATATGTATTGGTGACACAGCAACATTGGGATATGCAGAATGGGATGTGGCTAGCTTTTTTGAAGACCTCATTACTAGACTAAAAAATGAAGGACAAAAAATAATTTTTGTTGATGGCAACATGTGGAAGACAACAGAAATTATTGAAAAACTTTGCAATAAATTAAATGTGCCGTGGGTACATGTAGATAATACAAGTTGGAGAGAATTAGCAGAAATATTTAGACAATCAAAAGTTTTCTTTTCTGGTAGGTGGCACGCATCGATTTTAGCCACAATTAATGGAACACCATCTATTTTGTACGGGACCGACAGTCACAAAACAAAAGCTTTACATAATGATTTAGGAGTTGAGGGAAGGTTTTACGAACTAAATGAATTACCAGTATATATAGACGAAATTGTTCAACGTCTCACTAATGAGAAAAATAAAAAAGAGACCGAACTTATAAAATATGCAAATGAACAAAGAAGTTTACTAAAAAAATTTTATTCAGATCTATAATTACTATAAATCAAATAAATGTTATAACAAATCTTATTAATGAAAAAGAACGATCTCAAAGAAACAATACATAATTCTATAATTGCTAAAAAATCATTATTAGATATCGAGGATAAAATAAATCGTGCTATAGATATAATTTCAGAAAAATTGTCTATAGGAGGCAAAATATTACTTTGTGGCAATGGTGGATCAGCAGCAGATGCTCAACATTTAGCGGCTGAATTCTTAGTAAGATTTGATGAAAATTTTAATAGACCACCAATACCCGCTATATCTTTGTGTATGGATACTTCAACTATTACGGCCTGTAGCAATGATTATTCATTCAATAAGCTTTTTTCTAGAAATTTGGAGGCATTAGGTTCCACAAATGATATTTTAATTGTTTTTAGCACATCAGGTAATTCAAAGAATATTTTAGAGGTATTAAAAACAGCAAAAAAGAAAAAAATATTTAGTATCGGTTTTTTTGGCAGAGGTGGAGGAAAGGCAAAAAAAAATACGAATTTAAGCCTAATTGTAAAAAGTAATGTTGTAGCAAGAATTCAAGAAGCCCATATTTTTTTAGGACATTATATAACAGAAAAAGTTGAGAAAAAATTGGTAGGTTTAAAAAATGAGTAAAAAAAATATTTGCTAAATGCCTGTTTCAGATGAACATCAATTTCTTTACATACATATTCCAAAATGTGCTGGAACATCAATAGGAGCAAATTTGAGCCAACTAACATCATTGTCTTTTTATAAACCTGGTGATGTAGACAAAATAAAACCAGAATTTTGGGAATTAGCAAAATTGACAGGAAAATTACATCGTAAAGAAAAACACCTATCTGCAAATGAGTTAAAAAATATGATTGGTGAAACAAAATTTAAAAAATATTTTAAATTTACTTTTGTAAGGCATCCTGCAAATAGATTGATATCTTTCTACAATTTTGCTCGTAATCACAAAAACCCAGAAGTAAAAAAAAAACATGTTCGTTTAGCCATTTCATCAGAAAATGTTAATAATTTTATTTATGAAATTTCATTAGACAAAAATTTTGATCTTTTTTTTAATCAATGGCAATATATTTACGATTTTGAGGGAAAAAATTGTTTAGTCGATTATATCGGTAAAACTGAAACAGTAGACAAAAATTTTAATGACGTTTGCAAAAAAATAGGATTGAAACAATCTTTTAAAAATCGATTAATGAATTTTTTTTCAAAAGATTTATTACCCGTTCCTTTTTTGAATGTATCCAAAAACAAAAGAAGCGAATTTTATAGAGATTTAACCGATGAAAGCAAAGAGCTCCTAAGAACTAGATGTAAAAAAGACTGTGATTTATTCGATTACCAAATCGATTAATAAAATTTTTATAAATCAATACACTTACCAATATGAAAAAAATATTAAATTTAATATTTTGTTTTTTAAAATCTAAAAAAATTTTTTCAGTTGAAAAAAAAAATTTTATTATTTTCGATTGCATAGGATCTGAAATATTATCAAAAATTCTTCCAGAAGATCAAACAACTATAATTTCATCACGGTTTAATTTGATAAAGGTAATACTTATTAATTTTCGTGTTTTAATTTTTTTGATAAAAAACTTATTTTTAAGGTCAATACAAATTAATTATTTCATAAGTCTAATTGATCAAATCAATCCGAAATTTGTTATCACTACGATTGATAATTCTATTACTTTTTCTATTTTAGCTAAATATTTTGAAAACAAAATTAAATTTATACCTATACAAAATGCGACTAGAAGAGACTTTACATATACTAATCAATCACAAAAAAAAAATTTTTATTTTACTAATTACTTAGGCTTGAGTGAATTTGATCATTCTTTCATGAGAAATAATGGTATTAAAGTCAAAAATTTTATTGCAGCAGGATCACTGAAAAGCTCATATTTTAGAAATATTATTTGTGACAAGGAGATTAGACCAGATAAGAAGTATGATATTTGTCTTGTTGGAAAAAATATTTTTAATAAAGAATCTAATCATAATAACACATATTTAAAACCTACTTTAAAGATATTTAGATATGCTGCTAAATATGCAAAAAAATTCAACAAAAGTTTATTAATATCTACTAAAAGTTTTTTTAACAATGAAGAGTCTGAAACCTATAAAGAAATTTTTCGTAACACAAAATATCATGTAAGTTGGTTTCAAAAAGATGATGTTTTGTTTAAATCATATAAAAATGTTTTTTATAGCAAATTAATTATTGGAGCTCCTTCTACTTTATTAAGAGAGGCATCAGCTTTTCCAGATACTAAAATAATTTGTTTTGAAACTACATCTAATAAAAAAGATACACCCTTTAGTTCTGCAGAAAATATAAATAATATTTTTTATGAAATATTCGAACAAAAGTTAAATTTAATCGAAAAACTTCAATACGAAGAATACTTAAAAAGTAAATATTACGAGCAAAATGTTATAAAAAATATCAATACAGTTAAATTCCTTATTAATTCATTGGAAAAAAAACAAAGTATTTTTATATAATTAGTATTTTTAGTTTCGGTAAAATTTTAAAAAATATAATTAAACTGCTTCAAAAAATAGGATAAAAAATTGAAAAATTCACCTAGATCAGCACTTATAATTGGCGGAACAGGTTTTATAGGAGTTAATGTTTGTAAAAGATTAGTAAAAAAAAATTTGAAAGTCTTTAGTATTTCAACAAAATTACCAGAAAAAAAAAAAATAATTAATGGAGTAACATATTTAATCTGTGATATTTCAAATAAAAATCAATTAAAAATAACACTTAATAAGTATAAACGTTTTGATTATGTTTTAAATTTAGGTGGAAATATTAATCATAGTGACAGCAAAAATACTTTGAAAAGTCACTTTACAGGTAGTAAAAATTTAGCAGAAATTTTACGAAAAAAAAATATTCATAGATTTATTCAAATCGGAAGTAGTTTAGAGTACGGGAATTATAAATCTCCCCATAAAGAGTCTTTATCTATAAAATTAAAAAATTTAAATTCTCATTATGGTCAAGCCAAATATAAAGCAACAAAAATTTTAATGGATTACTATTTTAAATTTAATTTTCCTGTAGTGATATTAAGAGCATATCAAATTTATGGTCCATATCAGAAATTAAACCGAATTTTACCTATTGTGATTACCTCATGTTTAAAAAAAAAAAAATTTCCTTGCTCAGAGGGAAAACAAATCAGGGATTTTTTATATATCGATGACTTTGTGGATGCTATTGAAAAGTTTTTAAATAAAAAAACTTTTTTAAATGGACAAATATTTAACATTGGTTCGGCTAAACCAATTAAAGTAAAAAAAGTGATAAAAATGGTTATAAAAGATACTTATGGAGGACAACCTATCTTTGGTGCAATAAAACTAAGAAAGGATGAGTCTATAAGCATGTATCCAAGCATTGAAAAAGTAAGAAAATTTATTAAATGGAGCCCAAAAATAAATTTAAATAAAGGATTAAAAAAAACTATTTTATTTTATAAAAAAAATTTATTTAATCTATAATGTTTATGAAACACTCAAAAAAAAACTATTTTAATAAAAAATATTTAGATTCAAAAAACTTTTTTAAATTAAAAAATGATTTTAAATTTATTTTCAATTTTTTAAATAAAAGCAAAAAAGAATTTAAAAATAAAAAAATTATTGATGTTGGATGTGGAAATGGATCCTTTTTATATTTTTTTAAAATGAAATATAAAAATAATGAATTTTATGGATTAGATAAAGACAAGACTTTAATTTCAAAAAATAAGAAAAATAAGCTCTTAAAAAATGTAAAATTTTACAATGGTTCTTGTGAAAATAAAATTTTAAATAAAAAATTTGACCTAATAACTATGTTAGGAACTGTAAACTTGTTTGAAAATCAAAAGAAAATAATTGATAATTTATTAAAGAGTTTAAAAAAAAATGGTTTACTAATTATAAATTTATATCTAAATAAAAATGATATTGATGTTAATTTATTCTATAAAAAATATTATAAAAAAGATACTTACTTAAAAAACTCAATTTTTATTAAATCAATGCAAAGAACAAAAAAATATTTTTTAAAAAAGGTATCAAAGCTTATTATTATGGAAAATATAATACCTTTTAAAATCAAAAAAAAAAGAAATAGTATGAATATTTATACATCGTTGATCAACGGAAAAAATGTAAGAACTAATGATTTAAACTTGATTTACAATCAATATTTAATAGTAGCTAAAAAATAACTCTTAATTATCGAGCATAGAAAAATAAAAATGAATATAAAAAAATGTAAAATTGCTATTCTAGGTTTAGGTTATGTTGGATTGCCACTTTTTTTTGAATTTTCAAAAAAATTTCAAGTTCTCGGGTTTGATACAAATAAGAATAAAATTCTTTCATTAAAAAAAAGATATAAAAACAAAATTAATATTACTTATAATCAAAATCTTTTAAAAGATTACAATATTTTTATAGTTACCGTTCCAACACCAATATATGCGAATAAGACACCAGACCTTACCGCGCTTAAAAAAGCAACTTTGCTAATTAGTAAAGTTCTCAAAAGAGGTGATGTAGTAATTTATGAGTCTACCGTGTATCCTGGATTGACGGAGGAAGTTTGTGTACCACTTTTGAAAAAAAGAAATAAACTTAAGTTTAATCGTGATTTTTTCGTAGGATATAGCCCTGAAAGAATAAGCCCAGGAGAAAAAGACGATTTTACTAAAATAAGAAAAGTTATTTCTGGAAGTAATTCAAGTACAGTAGATTTCATTTATAAGCTTTATAAAAAAATAATTAAAGCAGGTATATTTAAAGCCAGCAGTATTAAAGTAGCCGAAGCTTCTAAAATAGTCGAAAATGTTCAAAGGGATATTAATATTTCCTTTATGAACGAAATTAGTATTATTTTTTCTAAGCTTAATATTAATACACAAGAGGTATTAGCAGCAGCTAAAACTAAATGGAACTTTATAAATTTTTTTCCTGGACTTGTTGGGGGTCATTGTATTTCAGTAGATCCTTATTACTTAGCATACAAAGCCAAGCAAAAAAATTATGATCCAAAAGTTATATTATCTGGAAGAAAAATAAATAATAGTATGGGTTTTTATGTTGGAAAAATAATTATGAAAAAAATCCAAAAAAAACTTAAAAAAAAAAACATAAATGTTGGTGTTTATGGCCTTACTTTTAAAGAGAATACAAATGATATTAGAGATAGTAAAGTTTTTGACATAATTAAGATATTAAATAAAAAGAAAATTAAAATTTATGCATTTGATCCAAATTTAAAAAAAGAAGATATTTCAAAAATAATTAAAATTAGATTAAATCAAAAATTCACAAAACTCGATGTACTTGTTTTAGCAGTTCCTCATGATGAGTTTTTAAAGTTTAATTATAGTAAGCTTAAAAAAATTTTAAATAAAAATGGATTAATCTTCGATATAAGAGGTATTTTAAAAGATAAAAAGATAAAAGAAAATTTTGACTATTGGTCATTATAGAAAATTCTTAATCTTGCCTAAAACTTTAATCATATTGCAATGTAGAATGGCCTCAAAGAGGCTTCCAGGAAAAGCACTAAAATTAATAAAAAATATACCTACTATTTTAATTTGTTATAAAAGATTAAGCAATAATGGTCACAAAGTAATAGTAGCAACATCAAATAAAAAATCTAATATTAAATTAATTAAATTTTTAAAAAATAATAAAATTAATTTTTTTGCAGGAAGCGAAAAAAATGTTCTTTCAAGATATTTAGAGATAACAAAAAATTACAAACCTCAAGATTTTATTGTGAGAGCTACAGCAGATAATATTTTACCAGATGGGTTTCTTGTAAATATTTTATTAAAAGAAATTAAAAGAAATAAACTAAATTATTTTAAAATTGATAAAAAAAAACACTTTTTACCTAAAGGTTTTACGTTAGAAATTTTCAAATTAAAGGAACTAATTCGAATTAGTAAACTTAAATTGAAAAAAAAACATTTAGAACATGTAACTTTAAAAATGTATGAAAATAAAAAAAATTTTAAAAAAATTATTTTAAAAAAATTAATTCAAAAAAAAGATTTATCGAAAATTACCATTTCGATTGATACAAAAAATAACTACTTATTTATGAAAAAATTTTTTAAAAAGATCAAACATCCTTTTAAAACGTCTAGCCTAAAATTAATTAAAAATTTAACAACTGACTAAAATTATGAATTATACGTCTTTAGTATGGTCATTACTTTCATTCAAAGAAAAAAAGACATTTCTGCTATTACTTTTTTTCGGAATGATAATATTATTATTAGAAATTCTAAGTGTTGGGTCAATTTTCCCATTAGTTTATAGTATTAATGAGGATAATTTTTATGAAAAATTAAAATTTTTGGATTTTTTTCAAGAATTTTTTTCTAGCCAAAAATACAATTTTTCTATTTTTATCTTAATATCACTATTTGCCATCATTCTATTAAAAAATAGTATGATGACGTATTTTTTTTGGCTAGAAAGTAAATTTACTCATGAGACACAAGAGTCGATATCAAAAAAATTATACGTAAATTTATTGAATCAAGATTTTGCTTTTCACTTAAAAAATAATTCAGCTGAATTAATAACTAGAATAAGAACAGATAGTATTCTTGTAAAAGAAGTCATATCCTCATTATACAAATTATTTCAAAGTTTAATATTTGTCCTGGGAATACTTATTTTTTTAATCACAATAGAACCTTTGGGCTTTGCAGTTACCACAACTATTTTTTTATTTGCAGGATCTATGTTCTATTTTTTGAGCTCAAAAAAGTCTACTGAAATAGGTAAAACAAGACAACAACTAGAAATATTAAGAACCAAGAAACTTCAAGAAAGTTTTGGAGGTATCAAAGAAATAAAAACTTTTTTGAAAAATCATTTATTTATAAAAGAATATGAAATTTTAGCTCAGAAGATTGCTAAGCCATATTATTTAAAAACTTTTATTGGCAAATTGCCAAGAGCTTTTTTAGAAATATTAATAATTTTTATAATAGTAATTTTAATGTCGCTATTAATTATTAATGAGAACGATACAAGCAAAATTTTTGCTTTACTTGGGGTGTTTGGAGTCTCTGCAATAAAAATACTCCCTCATTTAAATACAATTTTAAATAGTCTTAATTCATTTAAATTTTCTAAAGAGACTGTCGAGTTTTATAGTAAGAATATTAAAAATCAGCAAGTATCGGCTCGATCAGAAAAGTTTAAAAAAATTAAATTTCGCAATAGTATTATTTTTAAGGACGTATTTTTTAAATATCCAAATAAAAAAGAACATGTTTTGCAAAATGTAAATTTTGAAATTAAAAAAGAAGATAAAATTTTGTTAAGTGGACCAACAGGATCAGGGAAATCCACATTAGTTGATCTTATTTTAGGGTTACAAAAACCTGACTCAGGTAAAATTTTAATTGATGGAAATGAAATTAATGAAATCAGTAAAGGTTGGTTAGATGTCGTAGGGTATGTTCCACAATCAGTCTATTTATTTAACGATACTATAAAAAATAATATTACATTGGAATTTGATGATAGGTTTGATGAAAAATTATTTCAAAAGTGTGTTGAAGTAGCTGAATTAGAAAAATTCATTTTCAATTTGCCTAATAAAGAGGACACTGTTATAGGCGAATTAGGGTCTAATATTTCTGGAGGCCAAAAGCAAAGAATTGGTATCGCAAGAGCTTTATATAAAAACTCCGAAGTAATTATATTAGATGAGGCAACAAATGCTTTAGATGTATTGACTGAGTCTAAAATTTTTTCTAATTTAGAAAAATCAAAAGAAAAAACACTAATTGTAATAAACCACCGAGATATATCTAAAATATTTAACTACAAAATACTTTCAATAAATAAATTTAAGTAAAATGAAAAAAATTAATTGTGCCGTAATTGGGATGGGTGTAGGAGAACGACATGCTAAATTTTATAAAAAATCAGGATATACAAATCTTTTAAAAATCTATGAAAAAGATAAGTTTAAGATTACAAAGTTAAAAAAAAAATTTCCTAATGTAGAATTTGTTAAAAATGAGAATGAAATAATCAAAGATAAAAAAATTAATCTTGTCTCTATAGCCTCATATGATAATTACCATGCAAGTCAAATAATAAAATGTTTAAAGTCTCAAAAAAATATTTTTGTGGAAAAACCACTTTGTTTGAGTCTTCAAGAATTAAAAAAAATTTCTAAATATTATAAAAAATCAAAGTCTAAAATCTCATGTAATTTAATTCTTCGTGGTTCTCCGCAATTTCAAAAGATTAAATTTTTAAGTCAAAACAAAAAATATGGAAATATTTATTTTGTTGAAGCTGATTATAATTATGGAAGAGTGCATAAAATTCTTAATGGATGGAGAAACAAAATACCATATTATTCTGTAACATCTGGTGGCGGAGTACATATGATCGATCAAATCAATTGGATTTTGGATGAGTATCCTTATGAAGTCAAAGCAGAGGCGAATAAAATTGTCTCTAAGGGTTCTCTATTCAAATTCAAAGACTTTTCTCTTGCAATCTTAAAATATAAAAGCGGTAAAATAAGTAAGGTGAGCTCAAATTTCGGTTGTAAAGTTCCACATCATCATCAATTTAAGGTATTTAAAACAAAAAGTAGTATTTTTTATGGTTTAAATGGTGTTGATTTTTTTAAAGATGATAAAAAAAAAACAAAACCTTTCAATGTGAAATATAAATTTAAAGAAAATCAGAAAAATAATATTTTGAAAGATTTTATTAAAAATATAATAAATAAAAAAAATT
>Ga0233444_10004746_pt1 | contig 12876 bp, 14 predicted proteins | sample SI_124_October20_6_FD_182792 | JGI IMG/M metagenome (GOLD analysis project Ga0233444, IMG submission 182792) | Seawater microbial communities from Saanich Inlet, British Columbia, Canada - SI_124_October2016_10_MG | ecosystem: Environmental > Aquatic > Marine > Inlet | place: Canada: British...
ACCTGGAACTAAAATAAATATTATTTCTGAAACTTTATCTCGAGCTAAAAATCCAGATTACTATTTGGTGCTACCTTGGCATTTTAAAAAAGAAATATTAATGCGAGAAAAAAAAATAAGAAAACAAGGAACAAAATTTATTTTTCCTTTACCTAAATTAAAAATAATCTAATTGTTGTAAAGATTTTTAACCAAATCTTCAAAATGAGACTGAAAATAAAAATCGTATCCTTTGTTTCCATTTGGGTAAACTAAAGGAAAATTTGGTCCTGATTCTAATAATCTAGGTACTTTTATTGCTTCTGCTAAAGCATAACCAAAAGATAAATTGCCAATAAAAATTTTTGCATTATTGATAATTGACGCTAACTCTAGAAAATCTTTACTATCATAGTGTTCGAGGTTGTCTATTTTTTTTTTAAGGATTTCAAATTCATTCTTAAGACCAATAAAAACTATTTTCTCATAAGAACTTAAAAAGGAATAATCAATAAATTTATTTTGTCTTCTTAAACTTCTCATAATTACGATATAGTCTTTATAATTATAATGAGCTGGAACTTGTAGATAGCTTTTTGATAAATCTGGAAAGCAGCCCACTAAGTGGAAATACCATCTTACAGAGTCTATATTAAAATTAATAGGTAGCTCTCTAAAAAAATTTAGATCTATGTCAATTTTTTCATCATTATAAATTTCAACTTTATTTATAAATTTTTGATTTCTTAGTAGCGGCAGCATTTTTCTAATAGAATTTTCTGATAAATAAACCTCACCAAATGGATGACTTCTTGAAACTACATGTTTTGGAATTTCTTTATTCTTTTGAATAAATAAATTACAAACTTTTTCCTTTGAAAGTTCTTTTATTATTGGAAGACAATTAATAATATCACCTAAGTGTCCATAATGAAGAAACGATATAGTCTTTTTTGACTTTATTATTTTGTGATATTCTTTAATCTTAGGCTCAATTATATTTATATATTTTTTATCTGACTCAGCATTTTTATTTTTAAAAATATTTTTAAAAAAAATTCTCACAATTAAATTAATTTAGTAACCTTCTTTTTCAACAAATTCCAAATCAGCTTTAACCATATCCTCGACTAATTTTTTAAAATCATATTTCGGTTTCCATTTGAGCTCTTTTTTTGCCTTTCTACAATCAGCTAAAAGACTGTCAACTTCTGACGGTCGATAAAGTTTTTTTTCAACTTTTATATAATCTTTATAATTTAAATCTACTAATTCAAATGCTAGTTTTGCAAAATCCCTTACTGTATATTGCTTGCCAGTACCAACGACATAATCAACAGGTTTTTTTTTATTAAGCATTAGCCACATAGCTTCAACATGATCCTTTGCATGTCCCCAATCTCTTTTAGAATCCATATTTCCAAGTTTTAGATCTTTTTGTAAACCAAATTTAATTCTTGCTACCGCATGAGTTATTTTTCTAGTAACGAATTCAAAGCCTCTTCTTGGTGATTCATGATTAAATAGAATACCACTACAACAAAATAAATTATAAGCCTCTCTATAATTTCTTGTTAAATCAAAGCCTGCTACTTTTGAAATACCGTATACAGATCTAGGATAAAATGGAGTCTTTTCAGATTGAGGAACATCTCTTACCTTCCCAAACATTTCAGAAGTTCCAGCAAAATAAAATTTTGTTTTAGGTGAAAACTCTTTAATTGCTGACAATAAAAAATGTGTTCCATTTATATTTGTATTTATTGTTGAAAACTCATCTTTAAAAGCATAGTCAATATAACTTTGAGCACCTAAATGATATATCTCATGGGGCTTAATTTTTGTAATTATATTTATGATGCTAGCATAACTTTCTAACGATCCGGCATGAATATGTAATTTATCAAGAAAATTCCTTAATCTCCAAAATCGATGAGATTTATCTTCTGCCGCAACTCTTCTAACCATTCCGTGTACAGCATAATTTTTGTTTAGTAAAAACTCAGCAAGATATGATCCATCTTGACCTGTTATGCCGGTTATGAGTGCAGTTTTTTTCATAAATTTAGTTTATATAATTATAAAAATTAATTTATAACTATAATATTATTTTGATTAATTCTATAAAAAAGAAATTACTAAATACCTTTAAAAGCTTTGGCTATAGCATCTGGTTTTTGTTTCATGGCAGAATTAAAGGAGCTATAGAATCAAATAAACACAAATTTGTAGAAGTTATTAACAGCAAAATTAATAGTCAATACTCATATAATATTTTTAAAATTAAAAATGGCAGAATTTACACCGATACAGTTCATGATACGGCGTTTATCGTTGAAAATAAAATAGTAATTGGACCGTCGTTTCAACATAGAAGTCAAAAAAATGCAGATATTAATAGCAACATTGTTTTTCAAAAAGGTACACCAAAATATAAAAAAATATTAAATGGAACAGTTTTTTCACTATTGACAGGAGGTGGTGGTAATTCAAATTATTGGCACTGGCTATTCGATGTTTTACCAAGAATTAAAATCTTAGAAAATATGATTGATTTAAAAGATGTAGATTTTTTTTTACTCCCTGATCTAAATGAAAGTTTTCAAATTGGGACTTTAAATGCTCTAAATATTCCAATTGAAAAAAGAATATCTAGTAGAGTATTTAGGCATGTTCAGGCAAATACTGCTGTAGCTGTCGATCATCCAAATGTATTTGGAGGTGATCCGGCTAAAGAAATTCAAAATTTACCATATTGGATATTAGAGTATTTAAGAGATAAATTTTTAGGTAAAAAAGATTTAAAAAATTTACCAAAAAAATTTTACATAGATAGAAAAGATTCTAAGTCAAATCATAGACATCTAAGAAAAATTATAAATGAGAAAGAATTAACAAACTTTTTAAAGTATAGAGGGTTTTCCATCATAACTTTAAGTGATTTAAGTTTTATAGACCAAGTAAACTTATTTCATAATGCTTCACAAATAATTGGTTTGCATGGCGCTGGTTTTGCCAATCTAACTTTTTGCAAACCACAAACACAAATTATAGAATTAAAACCTACTTCTGCAGGACCGGTGTGTGGAAATTTAGCAGAAAAACTAAATTTAAATTACCATGATATTTCCGTTGAACCTCTAGAAAACTCAAATAATCAGCAAGGTTTTATAAATATTCCATTGAATTTATTAGAAAAAAAAATAAGTTAATGTATAACTATACTTTTTTGGCGAGGTAGCTCAGTTGGTTAGAGCACAGGACTCATAAGCCTGGGGTCGGCGGTTCGAATCCGCCTCTCGCTACCAAAAATTTATTAAGGAATTATTTTTTTTCTATAATTTTTAGAGAATATCGTATATTTTTATAACATGTTAGATCTAAATCATATTAAGCAGCTACAAAAAAAAATGACTCTTAGTCATAAGCCATTTCCAAATATAATAGTTAAAAATTCTTTACCTCTAGAAATAATAAAAAAAGCAGAAAAAGAATTCATGTCTTTCACTAATTTTTTTGATCATCCGCCATACAGATACGCTTGGTGCAAGTCAAGTTGTAACAATTTTAAAAAAATGCCAGAAACAATCCAAAATATTATTTCTTTTTTTTACTCAAAATTATTTTTAGAGCTTTTAGAAAATAAATTTAATCTAAACAATATTAAACCTGATTGGAAAATGTGGGGAGCAGGAATGCATGGGTCAACTAGAGGTGGGTATTTAACAATACATAGCGATTTTATTTATCAAAGAAAAACTAAAACGCGAAGAGTTCTTAATTTATTACTTTATCTGAATTCAACCTGGCAAGAGGAATGGAATGGACATATAGAACTTTGGGACAAAAGAATGAAAAATAAAGTTCAATCTTTGTCACCATCCTTAAACAACATGTTAATTTTCAGAACAGACAAAGACTCTAATCATGGGTTTCCAGATAAAATCATATGCCCAGAAAATGTGATGAGAAAATCGATAGCTTTATACTATTACGTTGAAGAAAAAAGAGCATTTCCAGTTCAAGTAATTAGACGAAAATATTTTACAACTGTTTGGAAAAAAAGACCGAATACAAATGATCCTGATTTTATGGACAGAGACAGTTTGTGGAGAAAAATTAAATATAAATATTTACCAAGTTTTTTTTTAAACAACAAAGAAAATTAAAATAATTATAGAAACTAAATTATAATAATAAATGTTTTCATTAATACATGAATAAAAACATCTCGATGTTTTGTCTTACCCTTAAGCCAGAACATGAAAAAATGATAAAAGATTTATCATACATACCAGTTGGTCTAGGTGATAAAAAATTCTCTAAAGAATGCATATCAGATAAAATTGGCTTCAATATATCTGATAGAAATCCTTTCTATGGCGAATATACTTTTCACTATTGGATTTGGAAAAACTATTTAAATGAAATTAAAACTCCATGGGTTGGATTTTGTCAATATAGAAAATTTTTTCTAAAGAAAAATATGGTTGATAAAGAAATATCTTTTAAAACTTTAAAAGATTCTGTAATTAAAAATATTGAAATCACAAATAAAAATTTTAATTGCATCCTAGGTAAAAAATTTTCTGTTAAAGATTTTAAATTATCAAAAATTATTAAGCATCACTTAACTTATTTTATTTCTAAACCGAATCTTTTTTTTAGGAAGAATGATAGGAATCTTAAAGTAAATTTTGATTTATTTCATGGCAAAGGAAATCTTGATTTAGCTTTAGAATTCCTTGATAAAGAAAATAAGAAGGAATTTTTGCATTACATGAACAATGAGACGTCTTTTCACCCTCATAATATGTTTATTTGTAAAACAGAAATATTGAAAAATTATTATGATATAGTTTTTCCATGGTTAAAAAAATGTGAGGCTGTATTTGGGTTTAATAATTTAGGAAGATACGGCCAAAAAAGAATTTATGGATTTCTCGCAGAAAGATTTTTATCATTTTGGTTTTCAAAGAATTTTAATGTAAAAGAAGTTTTAATAGTTGGAAAAGATTTGTCAGATTATAAAAATTTGTAGTTTTTACAAAATTCTTTATAACTTTGAAGCTTAGCATCTTTTTTTGAAATACTTAATTTGTTATTTGGCCATTTAATTTTTAAATAACTGTCCATTAAGTTAATTCCACTTTCAAAATTTGGCTTGTAGTAATTTGTTAATTTATAATATACTACATTAATTTTCTCATAACTATAGTAAGCATGCGCAAATCCTTCTGGAATATATAAACTCTTACAGTTTTTATCAGATAATACTATATTAAAAGTTACACCAAAAGTTTTTGAATTTTTTCTTAAATCAATAACATAATCAAGAATTTTTCCTTTTAACACACTTACAAATTTAGCTTGTTGGAATTTATATTGAAAATGAAAACCTCTCAATGCGTTAGCCTTAGAGGTTGTGCAGTATTCAAATACAAAATTTTTCTTGAGTATTTTCTTATTAAATGTTTCCCTTAAAAAACCTCTTGGATCAATATTATTTTTTTGTTTTAATATCAATAAATCTTTTATTTTAGTTTTTATAATTTTCATTATTTAATTAACCGATTTAATTTTTTTAAGCTCATATTCATTTTTAATGGCAATTCTCCTCTCGATTTTTTCTTTTTTATTTTTTTATTATTTATTTTAGCAAATTGATAGATTGATTGACTTTTTCCACCTATATTTACTATCCCCTTATTACCTATTACTCTAATTAGATATTTTGCAAATTGATCGTGAAATATAAAGTTGGATTTTACATTATTAAAAGCAAATTTATGTGTAAAAGGCTTTTCCGTCATACATGCTCTTATTATGAGTGAATTTTTGTACATTTGAACAGCACTTTCAGCACCTAATTTTGACCAACCGTAATTATTCCATGGTAATACAGGATCTTCTTCTTTGTAGTTACCTTTAGTTCCAGGATAAACGTAGCTGGTCGAAAAAAAAACTATTTTAACTTTATTTTCATTGCAAATTTTTACTAAGTTTGATGTTCCAATTATATTTATATCAATACTTTTATTAATTTCTTTCTCATGAATTGACATAGGTCTGGACAATCCAGCTAAATGAAGAATAATATTTGGTTTAAAGATTTTAAAATTCTTCTTTATAGATTTTATAGATAAAATATCTAACTGTTTTTTACTTCTAAAAATAAATTTATAATTACTTTTTATTTTTTTTAATTCTTGTGCAAATCTACCGTCGCCACCTGTGACTAATATTTTCTTTAACATTTAATTAAATAAGTTTTTTAAGATAATTAGAATATAAACAATTTCCATAAAATTTAATTGCATCTTTTACTTTTTTTTTATCAATCCATTTATAATTTAAAGCAATTTCTTCTAAACACGCAATTTTTAAACCTTGTCGATTCTCTAAAGCTGAAACAAATGCAGATGTATTGTAAAAATCATTTATTGAGCCTGTATCAAGCCAGGCTCCACCTCTACCTAAAAATACAGCATTTAATTTATCAGTTTTTCTATATTTATTTAAGAGATCAACAATTTCAAGTTCCTTTCTTTTTGATGGCTTTAGTGATTTGCTATAATTAATTACTTTATTGTCAAAAAAATAAAGTCCTGTTACCGCTAAATTTGATTTAGTTTTTTTTGGCTTTTCTTTAATTGACACAACTTTATTTTTAATATTAATTTCCGCAACACCATAAAGCTCAGGTTTAATTACGGGATGAACTAAAATTTTGCATCCTATATTAAGTTTAATGCAATTCTTTAATTTAGCAGTTAAGCTTTGTCCATAAAAAAAATTATCACCTAAAATTAAAGCTACCTTGTCATTACCGATAAATTGTTCTCCCAGAATAAATGCATCTGGAAGACCTCTTGGTTTACTCTGCTCTTTGTAACTAATTCTTACTCCAAATCTTTTTCCATCTGAAAGAATTTTTTTAAATTGATTTACTTGTCCTTTATTAACAATTATTAAAATATTTTTTATACCAGCCAACATTAAAACTGATAATGGATAATAAATTAAAGGTTTATCGTAAATAGGTAATAATTGTTTATTTGTAGCTTTTGTGAGAGGGCTCATTCTTGTACCAAGACCACCTGCAAGTATAATTCCTTTTTTTATCATATTTTCAAACCAAGTCTTTTAAAAAATTTTTTCTTTGAAAAGTGTTTAAAAAAAATTTTATTTTTAAAATACCAATCGAATGTTTCTTCTAAACCTTTTTTGAAATTTTTAATAGGACGCCAATTAAGTTTTTTTTGAATTTTTTTGCTATTCAAAGCGTATCTAAAATCATGGCCAGGTCTGTCTTGAACAAAATTTATTTTCACGTTATTACCAGTTTTAATTGTTTTTTTATTTATAATTTTTAATAAAAGTTTGGTTAAATTAAGATTATTGACATTGTTACCAGTCCCAATATTGTAACTTTCACCTTTCTTTCCTTTTTGATAGATAGCCAGCAAACCGCGACAATGATCCTCAACATGTATCCATTCTCTTGAATTTTTACCTCGTCCATAAATTGGCAGAGGTTTATTATTTAGAATATTAAAAATTAAAGTAGGTATTAATTTTTCTGGAAATTGACCAGGGCCATAATTATTGCAACAATTCGAGATCACCGCATTTATGTCATAAGTTCTAACATATGATTTTATTAAATGGTCAGCACTAGCTTTGCTAGCCGAATAAGGAGAGCTAGGATTGTAAGAACTATTTTCGTGTGACCTTTCGTTTTTTTTTAAGTCACCATAAACTTCATCGGTAGACACATGTATAAGTTTTAAATTTTTTCCAAACCTTTTTTTATAATTCCTTATTTGCTCTAAAATATTAAAGGTTCCTATGATATTCGAATGAACAAAATCTTTTGGAGTATCTATTGATCTATCAACGTGAGTTTCAGCCGCAAGGTTAAAAATTGCATTTGGCTTATATTGAACAAAAATTTTGAGTATTTTTTGGCTATTAATATCAAGTCTATAGAATCTGTAATTTTTATTTTTGTTATTTTTTAATAAGTAAGCTCCATTGGAATATTTATTTTTATCGATGTTAATTACAAAATATTTTTTATTTAGGAGAAAATTTACTAAATTGCTTCCAATAAACCCGTTACCACCAGTTACAATTATTTTGTTCATTTAAATTTAACTTTGAGAGACATTTATATATAATGTAATAAGATAGATATTTGTTGAAATCAATAATTTAAAATATATGAGTCACGATAAAATTACAGTGGTTATTAATACTTTTAATAGTGAAGATATTATTTTTCATTGTCTCGACTCAATTGCACCTGAGGTTAAAATTATTGTTGTGGAAAACTCCAACAATTTAAGTTTTAAAAAAAAATTAGAAAATAAATATTTAAATGTAAATTGTTTTCTTACTGGAAAAAATCTTGGATATGGTAAAGGAAATAATTTTGGATTATCAAAAGTTGATACTCAATTTGCTTTAGTTTTGAATCCAGATGCAGTATTAGAAAAAAATACAATAAAAAATTTTTTAAATAGAGCAAATAATTTAAAAGATTTTGCATTAATAGGCCCAGCCAAACAAGATGAATACAGTGTAAAAGATCTTAATAGCAACAAAGAACAGGTTTTTCAGGTTAATTCACTTAAAGGTTTTGCAATGTTTTTTAATCTTGATCAATTTAAAGAGATAGGTTTTTTTGATGAAAATTTTTTTATTTATTTAGAGGAAATAGACTTATGTAAAAGGTTAAAAAAAAAATTTAAAAAAATATATCTTGATAAAAGTATAGTTGTGCATCACATAGGTGGCAGTTCTCATAATAAGACAATAAACTTTGAGATGGAGCTGTCAAGAAATTGGCATTGGATGTGGTCAACATTTTATTTTTATAAAAAACATTATAATTATTTTTATGCATTATTTAAAGTGAGTAGAAAATTAATTTCATCATTAATTAAATGCATTTTTTATTTAATATTATTTAAAAATAAAAAAAAAAAAATATATTTTCAACGCTTTTCAGGGTTGTTTAATTCTATTATTGGAAAAAAATCTTGGTACAGACCAAAAATAATTATAAATTGATAAAAAGAAAAAACTATATATAAAGCCTTTATGCCGTCAAAAAAAAAAAATATTATTGTTACCGGCGTTGCAGGATTCTTAGGATCACATTTAGCTGAAAAGTTAGTTGAACTAGGACATAAAGTTGTAGGAATAGACAATATGTTGGGCGGTTATGAGGATAACGTACCTAAAAATATTGAATTTCACAAAGGTGACTGCTGTGACTTTGATAAAATAAAATCTATAATGACAGGCGTAGATGTTGTATTTCATTGCGCTGCTACTGCACACGAAGGTTTGTCGGTTTTTTCTCCTTATGAGATTACTAAAAATAATTATTTAGCTTCAGTCTCTATATTCTCGGCTGCAGTAAACGCAAAAGTAAAACGAATAATTTTCTGTTCATCAATGGCTAGATATGGAGGTCAACAAACTCCTTTTACTGAAAATATGAAACCAAGTCCTGTTGATCCATATGCAATTTCAAAAGTGGCGTCAGAAGAAGTTTTAAAAAATCTTTGTGATTTAAATGGTGTGGAATGGGTAATAGCAGTGCCTCACAATATAATTGGACCAAGACAAAAGTATGATGATCCTTTCAGAAATGTTGTTTCAATAATGATTAATAGAATGCTACAAGGTAAAGCTCCAATTATTTATGGCGATGGAAAACAAACTAGGTGTTTTTCTTATATAGATGACTGCTTAAGTTGTTTGTTACCAATGCTAGATCAACAAAATTTAAACAAACAAACAATCAATATAGGTCCTGATGAGGAATTTGTTACGATAAATAAAATTGCAGAAATATGTTCAAATTTAACTGGAGTGAATTTAAATCCTATACACAAAAAAGATAGACCTAAAGAAGTTAAGCATGCAACATGTTCAGCAGATAAAGCAAGATCATTATTAAATTACAAAACTACTATGTCTTTAAACGAAGGAATAAAAAAAACATTTGAATATATTAAAAAAAGGGGAACGAGGCCTTTTGATTATAATATTAATATTGAAATTGAAAATGAACTCACTCCTTCAACATGGAAAAATAAAGAAATTTAATTTAGTGGCCAGGAAATTCAATCAAGCTTTTTGTCAAATAGCCTTTATTCTGTAAGAGTTTTTCGCCTGGTAAGTCAAAAAGATTTATAACAAAAATAAAACCTGCTACTTTTCCTCCAGAAATTTCTACAAGCTTTGCTGCAGCTTCAGCTGTTCCACCTGTAGCAATCAAATCATCTATAATTAAAATTTTTTCATTTTTCTCAATGGAGTCTTTATGAACTTCAATGGTTGCCTGACCATATTCAAGCTCAAAATCAACTGAATAAGTATCTGCTGGAAGTTTATTTTTTTTTCTAAGCAAAATGAATGGTTTTCTCAAATTATAGGAAACTGTAGAAGCGAACACGAAACCCCTTGACTCTATAGCTGCGACTTTATCAAATTCAATATTTTTAGCTAATTCAACAATTTTATCATTAGTGTACCTAAAAGCCTGTGGATTTTTTATTAATGTTGTAATGTCTCTAAATAAAATTCCTTTTTTTGGATAATTTGAGATTGATCTAATATATTTTTTTAAGTCCATAATTAACTTCAAGTTCTAGCAAAAAAGCATTAATAATTAAATGATGAAAAAAAGAAAACTCGGGATAATTGGCGGTAGTGGACTTTATAAAATGGAAGGTTTTGAAACAACTATTTGGAAAAAAGTTACAACACCATGGGGAAATCCATCAGATGAAATATTAATAGCAAATTTAAATGGTGAGGAAATTTGTTTTGTACCAAGACACTCAAGAGGACATAAAATTAATCCTACAAATATTAATTTTAGAGCAAACATAGATGCTATGAAACAGTTTGGAGTGACAGATATCATTTCCGTTTCAGCTGTTGGTTCATTAAAAGAAGAATTAAATCCAGGAAAATTTGTAATAGTAGATCAATTTATTGATAGAACTTTTTCCAGAGCTAAAACTTTTTTTGATGAAGAGATTGTAGCACATGTCTCAATGGCAAAACCCGTAAGCCCTGGATTATCTGATTGTTGTGAAGCTGCATTAAAAAAATTAAATATTAAGTGTAAAAAGGGTGGAACTTACGTTGTTATGGAAGGACCGCAATTTTCTACCCTAGCCGAGTCAAATCTTTATAGATCATGGAATGCCGACGTTATCGGAATGACTAATATGCCTGAAGCTAAATTAGCAAGAGAAGCAGAGATTAGATATTGTACAGTTGCAATGGTAACCGATTATGACTGTTGGCACTCAGACCATGATGAAGTTGATGTAAGCATGGTTATTCAAACTTTAAAAAAAAATGCTTTAAATGCTCAAAACATGGTTAAAGAAGTGATAAAAACATTTAAAGATTTTTCAGTTGAAAATGATCCCGCCAATAATTGTCTAGGTGTTGCAATTATAACTGATCCTAAACTAAGAACAGAGAAAACGATCAAAAAATTAAAAAATATAGCAGGAAGAGTTTTAGAAAAATAAAATATGAAGATTGAAGGTAAATCATACAGAGCAATATGGTTTGATAATAATGCTGTTAAAATTATAGACCAAACAAAGCTTCCACATCAATTTATAATTAAAGATCTTAAAACTTCTAAAGATGCAATCAATGCAATCAAAGCAATGGAGGTAAGAGGCGCCCCATTAATTGGTGCTACCGCAGCTTATGGTTTGGTTTTATCTATTATAGAAAAAAATGATTTATCATTTTTAAAAAAAACTAGTGAAGATTTAATATCTTCAAGACCTACAGCTATAAATTTAAAATGGGCAATTAATCGTATGATGAATAAATTATTAGGTGTTAATAGTAATGAGATTTTAAAAATAGCACTAGAAGAAGCAAAAACAATTGTAGAAGAAGATGTAAATTTTTGTAAAAATATTGGCACTAATGGACTAAAGATAATTGAAGATATAGCAAATAAAAAAAAGGACACAGTAAATATTTTAACCCATTGTAATGCCGGATGGTTAGCTACTATTGATTGGGGAACGGCTACTTCACCAATTTATCATGCACATCAAAAAGGAATTAAAGTTCATGTTTGGGTTGATGAAACGAGACCAAGAAACCAAGGTGCAAACTTAACTTCATATGAATTAAATGAAGAAGGTATACCGAATACAATAATCGCAGATAATACTGGAGGAATTTTAATGCAAAGAGGTCAGGTAGATATGTGCATTGTAGGAACTGACAGAACTTTGTCTAATGGTGATGTTTGTAATAAAATTGGAACTTATTTAAAAGCTTTAGCTGCAAAAGATAATAATATACCATTTTATGTTGCGTTACCAAGCTCAACAATAGATTGGAATATTAAAGATCATAAAAAAATACCAATTGAAGAAAGAAATTCAGAGGAACTTTCACATATAGAAGGTTTAGATAAAGATAATAATTTACAAAAAGTTTTAATTTATCCACAAAAAAGCAAAGCAATGAACTTAGCATTTGATGTTACACCTGCTAAATATATAACAGGATTAATTACAGAAAAAGGTGTTTGTGAAGCATCAGAACAAGGATTGAAAGGTTTATTTAAATGAAAAAAGTATTATTAATTTTAAGTTTTCTAATTATTGCGAATATTGCTGAAGCAAGAGATTGTACAAGTGGAGACATTAAAGGTGATGCATTTATTTATAGTGATGGAAAAAAAGTAAAAGTAATTGAAGGCACAGATATTCCTAATCCTGCTAATAAAATTATAATGATTTTTAATAAAGGTGGATGGAAAGTAGAAAGTAAGTGGGGTGAATGTAAAGACCATATACCAAAACAATTAGGACAATTATCTGG
>Ga0233444_10004750_pt1 | contig 12872 bp, 13 predicted proteins | sample SI_124_October20_6_FD_182792 | JGI IMG/M metagenome (GOLD analysis project Ga0233444, IMG submission 182792) | Seawater microbial communities from Saanich Inlet, British Columbia, Canada - SI_124_October2016_10_MG | ecosystem: Environmental > Aquatic > Marine > Inlet | place: Canada: British...
TGCGTTGCCAAAATAAAAATATTCAGCAAGATCAATCAATGTATTGGGATATGCAGCATCCACTAGTATTGGCAGATAAAAACAGATTAGATGCTCAGCGCGCAAAGGGTAATGGTTTAGTGGCTGCTGCAGAATCAATTGAAATACGTTATCGCCAAGGTGGGGAGCGATGCAAGCCTCAGGGGCGAGACCGTTCATCCAGTTTAAAAAAATTGCTTTTAGAATATCAGTTGCCGCCATGGTTAAGGGATAGAGTGCCGCTTTTTTATGTGCAGGACCAGTTGGTGGCTGTAGGTGATTTGTGGGTTTGCGAGGGTTGGGGCGCCAAGCCTGAAGAAAGTGGAATGGAGATTCATTGGCAGGTAGATTCTGTGTAGATGAGAGTGGCATACTCACCTCATTTGTGGCAATATACTCCCCCATCTTAAGACGGATGGGTCAGAGGCTAAAATCATGTGTATTATTAGCCGAATCTCCTTCCAAAAAGACTTTTAATTCTCAATTTCTGATCTGTACAGGGTCGCTATGACGCGTTTTATTTTTGTAACTGGTGGTGTTGTTTCTTCACTGGGAAAAGGCATTGCTGCCGCATCTTTGGGGGCTGTTCTTGAAGCCCGTGGTTTAAGTGTCACTATTTTAAAGTTAGACCCCTATCTCAATGTTGATCCTGGGACTATGAGTCCTTATCAGCACGGTGAAGTTTATGTAACCCAAGATGGTGCAGAAACTGACCTCGATTTAGGCCATTATGAACGTTTTTTACGTTCCAAAATGACTCAAAACAATAACTTTACCAGTGGTCAGGTGTACGAAACGATTTTGCGTCGTGAGCGTCGCGGTGATTATTTGGGGGGTACTGTTCAGGTAATTCCGCATTTGACAGATGAGATTAAGCGTCGGGTCTATGCCGGTGCCGGCGATCATGATATTGCGGTGGTAGAAATTGGTGGCACCGTTGGTGATATTGAATCACAACCATTCCTTGAGGCTGTGCGTCAGCTAAAGGTTGAGTTGGGTCATCAGAGAGCGCTACTTCTGCACCTTACCTTGGTGCCCTATATTGCCTCTGCCGGTGAAACCAAAACTAAGCCAACGCAACATTCGGTCAAAGAAATGCGTTCGATCGGCCTACAGCCAGATGTGTTGTTATGTCGATCTGAAGTTGAGCTTGAAGAAGGTCAGCGTAAAAAGATCTCGCTGTTTACCAATGTCGAAGAGAAAGCCGTTATTCCGCTGATGGATGCGCCAACTATTTATCAAGTGCCGCGCATGCTTCATGAATGGGGTCTTGATCAGTACGTTCTAGATCGCTTTAACCTCAGTAATCCACCAGCCGATTTATCGGAGTGGGATGCGGTGGTTGATAACCAGTTAAATTCCGAAGGTGAAGTGACTATCGCTATGGTCGGTAAGTATATGGAATTACTGGATGCCTATAAGTCTCTTTCAGAGGCATTGTTTCACGCGGGAATCCATAATAAGTCTAAGGTTAAAATACGCTATATCGATTCTGAAAAATTAGAATCAGATAACAGCCTTATAGATGGTGTTGATGCGATTCTTGTTCCCGGTGGTTTTGGTACCCGCGGTACAGAGGGTAAGATCTATGCTGTTAAGACTGCTCGCGAAAATAATATCCCCTACTTGGGTATCTGCTTAGGTATGCAAATTGCGGTAATTGAATATGCGCGCAATGTGTGTGGCATGCAGGGGGCAAATAGTACTGAGTTTGACCCGCAAACAGAATTCCCAGTTGTTGGTCTAATTACTGAATGGGTTGATGAGCAAGGTAACAAAGAACAGCGTTCTGAAGATTCGGATTTAGGTGGAACAATGCGTTTAGGTTCTCAGGTATGTCATCTAATCCCGGGTTCTGTAGCGCAAAGGATTTATGGCAGCGAACAAATCGAAGAGCGCCATCGTCATCGCTTTGAGGTTAATAATAATTTATTACCCCAAATCAAAGATGCAGGTCTTGTTGTGGGTGGTTTATCAGCTGATAAAACGCTGGTAGAAACAATCGAATTGCCTGACCACCCTTGGTTCTTTGCCAGTCAGTTCCACCCCGAATTTACCTCAACGCCAAGAGATGGACACCCCTTATTCCAAGGTTTTGTTGCAGCCGCTTCGGCTTTTCAAAAAACCAAAGAGAGCTAAGTTATGAGTGCCAAGTTAATTAATGTTGCATCGATTGATGTCAGTAACGAAAAGCCTATGGTGCTGTTCGGCGGCATGAATGTGTTGGAATCTCGAGATATGGCGATGCAAGTAGCAGAAGCCTATGTCGAAGTGACGCAAAAGCTTGGTATACCCTATGTGTTTAAGGCGTCTTTTGATAAAGCCAATCGCTCTTCAATTCATTCTTTTCGTGGCCCAGGTTTAGAGGAAGGGTTAAAAATCCTTCAAGAAATCAAACAAACTTTTGGTGTGCCACTAATTACTGATGTGCATGAAATTGACCAAGCGGCACCTACAGCCGAGGTCTGTGACGTTATTCAGTTACCCGCTTTTTTGGCACGACAAACAGATCTTGTAGCGGCTATGGCTAAAACAGATGCGGTAATTAATATCAAAAAGCCGCAGTTTTTAAGCCCTGGTCAGATGGGTAATATCGTAGATAAATTTCGCGAATGCGGTAATGAAAAAGTCATGCTTTGCGAGCGCGGCACCTGTTATGGCTATGATAATTTAGTGGTTGATATGCTTGGTTTTAGTACCATGAAAACAGTTAGTGGTGGCCTGCCACTTATTTTTGATGTGACTCATGCCCTGCAGTGTAGAGATGCTCTGGGAGCTGCCTCTGGCGGTCGCCGTCAGCAAGTTGCTGAACTAGGTAGAGCGGCAATTGCCCTTGGTATTGCCGGTTTATTTTTAGAAGCGCATCCTAGCCCTGATTCGGCCAAGTGTGACGGCCCTAGCGCCCTACCATTAGCTAAGTTAGAGCCATTCCTTGCGCAAATGAAAGCATTTGATGATTTGAATAAATCACAGCCAGATTTAGAAATACTATAGTGGAGTAGAGCGGCCATAGAGCCTGAGCTTAGTTCCTTACAAATGAACAACCCCAACAAATGGAGTAATTTTTGAATGAGTAATATCGCTGATATTCGAGCCTATGAGATTTTGGACTCGCGAGGTAATCCAACAGTGCAGGCTGACGTTATTTTGGCTAATGGAATTGTAGGAACTGCCTGTGCACCATCCGGTGCATCAACTGGCTCAAGAGAGGCTCTTGAACTTCGAGATGGCGACAAAACTCGCTACTTAGGTAAGGGTGTTTTAAAGGCTGTTAATAATATTAATACCACTATCAAAGATCTATTGGTTGGAGAGGATGTAACCGATCAGCAATCATTGGATCAAAAAATGATTGATGCTGACGGCACAGAAAATAAGTCAGTTTTAGGGGCTAATGCTACCTTAGCTGTTTCACTGGCTGCCTCAAAAGCAGCCGCTCAAGCCAAGGGAATCCCGCTTTACGCGCATATTGCTGAGGTAAATGGCACAAAAGAATACAGCATGCCAGTGCCTATGATGAATATCCTTAATGGTGGTGAGCACGCAGATAACAACGTTGATATTCAAGAATTTATGGTTCAGCCAGTTTCAGCTAAAAGCTTTTCTGAGGCACTTCAAGTGGGCGCAGAAATCTTTCATGCCCTGAAAAAGGTACTTAGCTCTAAGGGGTTGAATACGGCTGTTGGTGATGAGGGTGGCTTTGCACCAAACCTATCCTCTAATGCAGAGGCATTGGCAGTGATTAAAGAAGCGACGGAAGCGGCCGGTTATAAGTTGGGCGAAGATGTTACTTTGGCGCTTGATTGTGCTGCCTCTGAATTCTATAAAGACGGACAGTACAATTTATCTGGTGAAGGTAAGGTGTATAACTCAGAAGGCTTTAGTGACTTTTTGGCAGAGCTTTGCCAGCAGTACCCAATTATTTCAATTGAAGATGGATTAGATGAATCAGATTGGGATGGTTGGAAATATCAAACAGAAATCTTAGGCGACAAAATTCAGCTAGTGGGTGATGATTTATTTGTTACCAATACTAGTATTCTTAGTCGTGGAATTGAGATGGGTGTTGGTAACTCAATTCTAATTAAATTTAATCAAATCGGTACACTCTCTGAAACCTTAGCTGCGATCAACATGGCTAAAGAGGCAGGCTACACTGTTGTTATTTCTCACCGATCGGGTGAAACTGAAGACACAACCATTGCTGATTTGGCAGTAGCAACTGCTGCTGGTCAGATTAAAACCGGTTCATTGTGTCGCTCTGATCGTGTGGCTAAATATAATCGCCTTTTAAGAATTGAGGCAGAACTTGGTAATACTGTAGCGCCTTACAAAGGAATCGCTGAATTTAAGTGATTCCTGTTGGTTAGCAATAGCTTTACATATATGGTTAGATTGACTGCATTATGCGATGGTTAATGGTTGTTTTGGTTGCTATTCTCGTGCTTCTACAGATTCGTTTGTGGTTTGGTGAGGGTAGCATCTCAAATAAAATTGCCTTGGACAGGCAGTGGGAAGCGCAACAGCAGGTTAATAAGGAGCATAAGCTGCGCAATCGGTTAATTGCCCAAGAAGTAGAAAGCCTTAAAACCAATCTCGACTCTCTCGAAGAAAAAGCGCGTAAAGACCTTGGCATGATAAAAGATGGCGAGGTCTTTTATTTAGTGATCGACAAAAAGAAACAGCCTGCAACTGACAGAGCTGAGCCTTAATCCGATGACCACTAATACGCCTAAAATATGGGCCATTGTTCCTGCTGCAGGGCAGGGCAAGCGTTTTTCTCAGACAAAACCAAAACAATTTTTCGAACTTAATGGCAAACTTGTCGCCGAGCACAGTCTAAGCCGACTTTTGGCAGTTCCTCAACTAGAGCAAATAATAGTCCCCAGTGATATCGACTGCAGTTGGTGGTCACAGGTGCCATGCCTAAGTCAGGCTAAGATAAAGCAAGTTAAAGGTGGCGAGCAACGAGCCAACTCAGTCCTTAATGGCTTGATGTCTATTAGTGCATCAGCTGCAGAAGATGACTGGGTGCTGGTGCATGATATTGCTCGTCCCTGCATTACCGCTGTAGATATTAATCAGTTAATTTCAGCAGTAAAAGATCATCCAGTGGGTGGTATTTTAGTGGCCAGGGTTGATGAGACACTAAAAAAAGTGGCTGCGGATAATCATATTACCGCCACCGTTGATCGCGCTGAGCATAGACTAGCGCAAACGCCACAGATGTTTAGATATGGTCTTTTAAAACAGACAATCTTCGACTGTCTGCAGCAGAACATTATTCCTACAGATGAGGCATTTGCCATCGAATCTGCCGGATATAAGGTGCTTGCTGTAGAGGGGCGAAGAGATAATCTAAAAGTAACTCGTGAAGAAGACTTAGCTATAGCGGCAGCAATTATGACAGGTCAGGAGACTCAATAATGCGTATTGGACATGGCTATGATGTGCATGCTTTTGGAGAAGGCAATAGCATCACTATTGGTGGAGTAGAGATTCCCTATAAGCATTCATTAGTAGCACACTCGGATGGTGACGTTTTAATTCATGCACTTATCGATGCCATTCTTGGCGCATTAGCGTTGGGAGATATAGGCCACCATTTTCCAGATACGGATGAAAAGTACAGAGGTTGTAGTAGTCGTGACCTTTTGGTTCAGGTTAACCAATTGATAGTCGAACAGGGGTATCAGTTGGGTAATGCAGATATTACGTTGGTCGCTGAGGCACCAAAAATGGCGCCGCATTTACAATCAATGCTAGATAATTTAGCTCAGGATTTACGCTGTTCCGCCAATCAGTTAAATATCAAAGCAACGACCACTGAGAAACTGGGCTTTACGGGTCGCGGTGAGGGCATAGCCTGTTATGCGGTGGTTTTGCTAGCCGCTAAAGAGGTTTAGGCCTATCAGCGCAACTAGTTATAGCTTCGAAACACTAAAAAAAATGCATGGCGAATCACTGGCAACAGCTAGTTTTCGCAATTGCCCTGAAGATTTTATCGTTGATGAAATTATCGATTTTGAACCGGCAAACGAGGGTGAGCATTTATTACTGCATATCAAAAAGCGTGACCAAAATACCAAGTGGGTAGCAGGTCTTCTGGCGGAATTGGCAGGTATAGATCGAAGGGATGTGGGTTTTTGCGGTATGAAAGACCGCTTTGCAGTTACCACTCAGTGGTTTAGCCTTCATCTTCCCGGTCGCAATATAGAACCTGATCAATTAACCCATAGTGATTTTCAGATTCTTTCCAGTGCCCGTCACAACAAGAAATTAAGAAGAGGAATGCATGCGGGTAATAGGTTTTCCATTGTGCTGCGTGATTTCTCTATTCAGCCCAGTGATCTCTCTAGGAGATTCGCGCTTATTGAGAAATCTGGTGTTCCCAATTATTTCGCTGAGCAACGATTTGGTTGGAACGCTAACAATCTTGTAAAAGCCAATGAATTAATTGAGCAGGGTAAGCTTAAAGGTAATCGCCATGGCACTGGCATTTATTTATCCGCTGCTCGATCCTGGCTATTCAATCTTCTCTTAGACCGCTACCTAAGTCTTGGTAAGCTTGATTTTGCAGATACCGGCGCGCTCTGGGGTAGGGGAAGGTCTGCTACCGATGCAAGTTTTAGTCAGCAAGAGCAAGAGCTTTTGAGTGATTGGTCCAGTTGGTGTCATGCCCTAGAGCATGCCGGACTAAAGCAACAGCGTCGCCCCTTTATATTGCGGCCAAATAATTTTTGTTATAAGTCGCTAGCGGATGATCAATTTGAATTTAATTTTGAATTGCCCAATGGTAGCTATGCCACTGCAGTATTGCGCGAGATTGCCGAATTATTTCGCCCTGAAATCACAGGCCTGTGATATATTAATGCAATAATTTAAGTCGATAGTTTTACACAGTTATTTCGTTAGGAGCAGTGGGTGAATTCGATGGATTTTGCTGGGATAGGTATGACATCTCAGCGTACAAGGGAGCGTTTAATCAAACGCTTGAAAGAACAGGGGATTAGCAACCAAAAAGTATTGGATGTTATCCGATTGACCCCTAGGCATTTGTTTATTGATGAGGCCCTAGCTCATCGTGCCTACGAGGATACCGCATTACCTATTGGATTCTCGCAAACGCTCTCACAGCCCTATATAGTCGCAAGAATGACTGAAATATTACTCAGTGCAGGTCCATTGCGTCGGGTGTTAGAAATCGGCACAGGTTCAGGTTATCAGTCGACCATTTTATCTCAATTAGTCGATACTGTTTTTTCGGTAGAGCGTATTGAGCCACTGCTTAAAAAAGCGCAGGAGCGTTTTCAAACCTTTGGTTTAAATAATATTTACACTTCTTTGTCGGATGGCAGTTTTGGTTGGAATAATAATGCGCCCTATGATGGAATAATTTCCACGGCAGCGCCTCAAGCAATCCCTGAGCAACTTCTTAGACAGTTAGCTCCCAATGGTATTTTAGTAATACCTGTCGGCAATGGGGTTTCACAAAGTTTAAGTGTTATAAAGCGTGTTGGACACTCTAATGAGTATGATGAAGATATCGTTGAGAAGGTGAAATTTGTTCCCTTATTAACCGGTGTTAGTCATTAAAATATAGGTAATTGGTTACTGAATATATGAAGGGCATACAGCACAGATTACTCCTATTTCTTCGCGGCGTTGCCATGGGCGCGGTAGATCTAGTGCCAGGTATTTCTGCAGGCACAATTGCCTTTGTTACTGGGATTTATGAAGAGTTAATACATTCAATTAAATCATTTAACCTAGATGCTCTAAAGACCCTAAAGAATCAGGGTTTTGTTGCTGCGTGGAAACATATCAATGGCGAGTTCTTGTTGATTTTACTGTCAGGAATCTTATTTAGTTTATTTTCCTTAGCAGGTTTGATGCGATATTTTTTAGAGGTATTTCCACTGCAGCTGTGGTCATTCTTTATTGGTTTAATTATCGCTTCAGTGATCTACCTATTGCGCCAGCATCGGCCACAAAAACTCTTTGAGTTTGCCCTTTTGGGTGTTGGTATAGTGGTTGCCTATAGCCTTTCTATTTCCTCAGCTGTATCTGTTGAAGGTACTTACCTCAGTCTGTTTTTAGCCGGTAGTATTGCACTTTGCGCCATGATATTGCCGGGAATATCAGGCTCATTTATTTTAGTTTTATTGGGTCTATACCCTGTATTTATTAATGCACTGGTTAATGTTGAGTTAGACTTTTTACTTACATTTGCCGCTGGGGGTGTTATAGGTCTGATGTTATTTAGTCGGCTCTTATCCTGGTTACTAGACCATTACAAAAATGCAGTGATTGCTACTATGTGTGGCTTCTTAATAGGCAGTCTGTCAATTTTATGGCCATGGAAGCAGGTGACATCTTCTGTTGTAAGTGCAACGGGTAGCTTGCAAGTCACTGGATCAACTAATGTCTCACCTCAGTCCTACCAAGATATTGTAGGACAGGACCCCTATACACTTGCCTGTGTGATACTTTGTTTGTCGGGTCTTTTTATTGTGCTTACAATAGAAATGATCGGTGTTAAATTAAAAAATAAAGAGACTTAGGTGCCCTGATGTTGCGACTTGCATTGCCATTATTAATTTTGTTAGTTTCTTTTTTGAGTCAAGGCTGTACGCCCTATAATGCGCCTATCGTTGATCTTGATCAGCCGCCAAGCCGCATAATCAAAACCCATTTGGTCGAAGAAGGTGAGACGCTTTACTCAATTGCTTGGCGTTATGATTTTAATGCCAATGAGTTGGCCAGAATTAATGGCTTGAGTAAGCCCTACGGAGTTCGTAAGGGCCAGGTACTTAATTTAGATAGAAGCGTAAAACCTAAAATATCAACAACATCTGCGGTGTCCAAGGTTAAAAAAGTTGCGTCAAAAGTCATTGATAGAACAGTTACACCGGTTAAAAAACCGACTGTTAATCAGTCAGTAACGAAGTTAAGTGGAAAAAAACTGCATTGGAAAAAACCTATCAAGGGAAAAATAATTAAAAGTTACAATCCCAATAATTTACAAAAAGGCATTGTGATCCAAGCAGATTCGGGGGCTTCAGTGAAACCAGCGGCTCATGGTGTGGTGGTATATGCTGGCGACGGTTTGCGTGATTATGGCAAACTGGTTATTATCAAGCATTCGGACTATTTATTAAGTGCCTATGGTCACAACCAGAAACTGTTGGTTAGTGAAGGTCAGGTAGTCGATGGTAGTAAGATTATCTCAAAATTAGGAACCAGTGGACGGCTCTATTTTGAAATACGCAAAGACGGTAAACCTGTTAATCCTATGGCTTATATAAAATGATTTATTGCCATTTTTAATTGCCGTTATAGCTGTTTTAAAATCCTAATTAGGGGCTAAAAAATAGGGAAGTTTGGCGAAGGTTAGTTCGCCTATGGAGTTATTGAATTGCAAAGGAGTTGCAAGTTATGGAAAAACTGTCTGAAGTTGGTCAAAAGTCTAATACTCATTCAAAAACCTACACGGTAGATGCCACTAGTCTCTATTTAAAAGAGATTGGTCGATCGCCCCTGTTATCTGCTGCAGAAGAGGTGTTTTTTGCCACCAAGCTTCAGCAGGGGGATGAGTCCGCTCGCCATAGGATGATAGAAAGTAACCTACGCTTAGTCGTCAAAATAGCCCGCTGTTATCTTAATAGGGGACTCGATTTTCTCGACTTAATTGAAGAGGGGAATTTTGGTCTTATGCGTGCTGTGGAAAAATTTGACCCAACCCGAGGGTTTCGATTTTCCACCTATGCTACTTGGTGGATTAGGCAAACTATCGAGCGCGCATTAATGAATCAAACCCGTACTATTCGCCTGCCGGTCCATGTGGTTAAAGAGCTCAATATATATCGGCGGGTATCGCGCAAACTGGCGCAAAAGCTTGATCATACTCCAACCTATGAAGAGATCGCTCATGAGGTTGATAAGCCGGCTGATACAGTTAACCGGATTCTTGAATTGAATGATTCGGTATGTTCGTTAGATATTCCTGTTGGCGACAACGAAAAATCTTTTGTAGATACCATTCCAGATCATAAATCGAACAGTCCCGAACGGGTCACTGGCGATGATAATTTAATGGATAAGCTAAATGACTGGTTAGATGAACTTCCTAAAAAACAACGGGAAGTAGTTGTTCGAAGGTTCGGCTTACTCAATCATCAACAGGAAACCCTCGATCAAGTAGGGCGTGAGGTTGGCCTGACCCGTGAACGTGTTAGGCAGATTCAGATAGATGCACTACGGCGTCTAAACGGCTTGTTAAAAAAGAACGGGCTATCTAGTGATATTATCTTTTCTGAGCATGAAGAGAATCTTAATTAAGAGAGATATTTTATGTATAAAAAAACCCGACATAAAGTCGGGTTTTTTTTAGCGCAACGTTAATAGCTAATTATTCTGCTAAGTAGCGCTCGCGTGATGCAATAACTTCAGCTTTTGCAGCATCTGCATTATCCCAGCCATCAACCTTAACCCACTTGCCAGGCTCAAGAGCCTTGTAGTTTTCAAAGTAGTGAGCAATTTGTTGAATAAGCAATTGATCTAAATCTTCAATTTCTTGAACATGATCATAAATTCTGGTTAATTTACTATGAGGAACAGCCAATAGTTTAGCGTCAATACCTGACTCATCGCTCATCTTAAGCACACCAACAACACGACTGCGAATAACTGATCCTGGCATTACAGGGTAAGGTGCTACAACCAACACGTCTAATGGGTCACCGTCTTCAGAAAGAGTCTGAGGCACATAACCGTAGTTAGCAGGGTAAAACATTGGCGTGGCAACAAAGCGGTCAACGAAGATAGCGTCACTGTCTTTGTCCACTTCGTATTTAATAGGGTCGTGATTAGCCGGTATCTCGATGATAACGTTAATGTCATTTGGCAGATCCTTGCCTGCCGGGATGTCGTTATAGCTCATTTTTTAGGAGTCCATAGATTGCGTTCAGAAAAAAGTCTGCGGATTATACCAGTCACTTGAAATTTGACTAGTGCATTATGGTTGGTTTGTATGAAATTGACGATAATTAAGCGAAAAACAGCCATTTTTTGCGATATTTACTGCTATTTTCGAATAAACCAATTATTAAATCATATATTGAACATATCCAAATGGTAAACTGGTCAATCGGATTATAAAAATAATCCGAATCTATAGCATTGCAAAGCCCGTAACTACAGGCACATGAGTTTGAACAAACAATTTTGATCGAGGAAAAAATGAGCGCCAACGTAAAAATAGCATTGATCATCGCTTTTGCAACTATTGTTTGGCTAGGCAGCGGCCTAGTGTCCAAAGGTAGTCAGGCGGAAGTTGGTTTACCAGCTAGTTCAGTAACCAAAGTATCTGTTGAGCAATTTACCGCGCAAAAATTTATACCTCAGTTGAGGCTTAATAGTCACACAGCGGCTAATCGAGTTGTCGAGCTCAAAGCTCAGGTGGCAGGCACTGTTCAAGCAGTGCCGGCAGAGCGCGGCTCATTGGTCCAAAAGGGTCAAACTGTGTGTGAGTTAAGTGAACAGGACAGACCTCAGTATTTAGAGCAGGCAAAAGCCAAATTACAACAGGCTGAAATTGCCTACAAAGGGGCACTGCAGTTAAAAACAGCAGGTTATCAATCCGCTTTGGCCATAGCGCAAGCCAAGTCAAATCTTGAGACGGCAAAGTTTGATCTCACCCGAAGTCAGCTTGATGTTGATAGATTGAATATCAAAGCACCGTTCACGGCTATCGTAGAGAGGCGCCCGGTAGAGGAGGGTGACTATCTTTCTCAAGGGCAGATCTGCGCAACTTTGGTTGAATTAAATCCATTGAATATTATTGCTCAGGCATCAGCCTCAGACGTGGCTAAAATACAGCTTGGTGATCAGGCTATAGCCACCTTCGATGATTATCCAGCAGAGCAAGCAAATCTGACCTATATTTCCGCGCAAGCTAACGAGGCCACCAGAGGCTATTTGGTAGAGGCTGTTATCAATAACAAAGATTTAAAAATTAGGGCGGGAATTTCAGGTCAATTACAGCTGGATTTACCGGCCCTTAATGCCCATTTAATCCCGGCAAGTTTAATTTTATTAGATGCTCAGGGCGATATTATGGTCAGGGTGGTAGATGCTACAAATCGTGTACAGCAGATTAAGGTAAATCTGGTTGGAGAATCCGATCGAGGTCTATGGGTACAGGGCTTACCCTCACAGGTTAGTTTAATTACTGTGGGTCAAAATTACGTTACCGAAGGGGAGGTAATCGATACTTTCCCTGAACAAGCACCATAGATCAGAGTGACAATATTATGAGTGCTCTTAAAGCAATCGTTAGTCGATCCAGGGCAACATTATCCTTAATGTTGTTGTTCTTGCTCGCAGGCATTATGTCTAGAGCTTCAATGCCGATTGAAGTTAACCCCAATGTTACCGTACCTGCGGCGATTATTATGGTTCGTCACGAGGGTATTTCACCAGAAGATGGCAGTCGACTGCTAATTAGACCGATTGAAAAAGAACTAAAAACCCTCGATGGTCTCGAGGAGATGATAGCTACAGCACGTGAAAGTGTAGTTTATCTATTTGTACGGTTTGATATTAATCTCGATATCGACCAGGTGATTGCAGACGTAAGAGAATCAGTTGATAGGGCCAAGGCAGAGTTCCCAGAGGAAACCAAAGAGCCTATGGTGAATGCCATTAGCCCAAGCCCTGAGCCGGACGTGGTGCTAACATTTTCCGGCGATAAAGTCGGTGAAAGGGACCTGTTTGAAGCGGTAAAGTTCTATCAGCGCAAAATTGAAGGCTTATCTCAAGTACTTGAAACTAATCTTAGCGGACATCGCGAC
>Ga0233444_10004751_pt1 | contig 12871 bp, 10 predicted proteins | sample SI_124_October20_6_FD_182792 | JGI IMG/M metagenome (GOLD analysis project Ga0233444, IMG submission 182792) | Seawater microbial communities from Saanich Inlet, British Columbia, Canada - SI_124_October2016_10_MG | ecosystem: Environmental > Aquatic > Marine > Inlet | place: Canada: British...
CAAATGAAAAAACAACAAAAATTAGTATGCCCATACGGATAGCCCAAATATAATGACTTGGTAAATTTGGAAAGGACTGTGTGAAAAAGAGAAAGCCAATATATGCAGTATAGAGTGTAACCAATACGGCTGCTAAACCCATTAACGAATATAATATAGCAGAGCTTGGTGTATCAAAGTTGAAGTGTGATAATTGTCCTTTAGAGGCTTGAAAAGTAATATAGATAAGTTCAAAACCAAATAAAAAGATTACAGTCCAATTGAAAGGTGTTGGATTGAAATTTGATAAATAATGACAATACCAAGCCATTGTCAAAGCAAATAACCCTATTGAAACTGCAAATTTAAAGGGCTTAAACCAAGCGTTTACTCCGTGAACTTGGGTCATTGTAAGCTTGGTTAAAACGATAAATAGTATTGAAAGAGATAAGCAGAACAAACCAAAATAAAATAAGGACTCATTCCGAATTTTTAATTCCTTAACAAAATTTAATATCCCTGTAACCACTACCTTATTATTTTGTACCAAGTGTAAACTTTGGCACAAAATAATTTAAGCAATAAAGCATTGCTCCGTATGTAAAAATGATCGTAGGTATATTGGTGTTAAATCCTAAATCAAATTCAGGAATACCAAATATCTCTCTAAAAGATTTTGTGGCAATGAGTAGTATAAAAATAATTCCATAAGCGAAAACAGAAATAATTCCAATTCTATTTTTTGTAGTTCTAATAACTCCTTTTTTTGCTTCTTCTCTAAAGAAATACCACATAGTACCAATACTAAATAAAACTTCAATTAAAATAGCTAAATAAGGATTAGATGCATACAATCCGAGACCAGCTTCCAGTGTATCTGCTCCAAAAATATGGTGCACATGACCTGAAAAGAAATCTAAAACAAAATGAATTGATACTAATGCCATACTAACTAAACCTATTTTGGTGTTTTTGAATAGCAGTTTCCCAAGTAAGAAAACAATTGCTAACCAAAATAATTGCGGTAATAAATCATGGCTGTATAACATGTCTACTGCCATATTATTTAATGTGGCATCAAATGCATCACTCGGATTGGTTGGTTCAAGACCCAAATAATGAAAGGTAAACCATAAAAAATCTTGTAATTGAGAAATAATTAAAAAATAAAGTAACGTTCCTTTTGGGAATTTTTGTTTTGCTATTAATGCCGTTGTAAAATGTCCTGCTATCATAATTTATAATTGATTTACTTTTTTAATTCTGAATTAACATAACTCTTTATTGCTTCTCCAGCTTGTGGCGTATATCCAGAAAATAAAAAAACTACATTTGAATTTTTATCTAAAACAATATGTGTTGGATAACCAGGTGGATTTAGTTTTTTTGTAACATACTCTTGACTATCTGGAATAATATTATAATCGAAGTTGTGTTTTTTTAGAAATTTATCCAAACGAGAGCCTTTCGGATCGAGGGCAAATGCTAAAAACAGGACATCATCATTTTCTTTATACTCTTCAACAATCGTATTTAATTCTGGCATTTCATGGATACAAGGTGCACAAGCTGTAAACCATAAATTTATAACAACAACTTTTCCTTTAATACTCTCTGATGTGTGTGTGGTATCTGATAGATCTGTTAATGTAAAGTCAGGGAAAGGTTTCCCTTTTAATTTAGCTTCAAAATCATTTCGCATTTTCATAGCTTCTTCCATGTCTTGATTCATCTGCTCTTGTGTCATTTTAAGAAGGTAAGCCAATTTAAACTGATCGTTAGCATCAACGTAGGCATGAACCTTATACATCCCACTTTTGAATTTCATAAGGGCATCTTCTGGCATTAATTTATCATTATCAGAACCATAAAAGGTGTAGTTTTCATCCTCAAAGCGGATTCTTCTATTAAAAAAATCTTCTTCACTAATTCTTTTCAACCCTTCAGCATGAATTTTATTTACAACAACTTCTTTTTCTTTTTTAGGAATTATAATCAAGGAAATTGCATTGTTATTATCAACATATATTTCAGATTCTGGATCCATCAACGCATACGATATTGTTGATTGTAATGCTTCTTTATTTTGAAGTTCTCCGCCAAAGGTATAAGCCTTTATACCCTCACTAACCGATATAGAAGAGCCTAAATCTGAAATGGATACTTTTTTCAATGATTCTCTAAGCCTATTAAGCTGTTCTAAATTGCTTGAGCTGTTATTATTTTGACCAAATGCAGTGGAGGTTGTTATCGTTAGACAACAAATTAAAAATAAGGATATTATTTTCTTAAGGTTTTCGAATTTGTACGCTCTGTTTTTTTGCATTTTCTTCTTTAATTTTATTTTTAAATTTTTGTATTTTTGCTTTGAATTCGATAGTAAAAATAATTATTACTATCGAATTAATAGTAATAATTTCTAGAAAAATGAAAAAAGAATTTCGCTCCGGCTGTCCAATCTCATCTGCATTAGATGTTGTAGGGGACAAATGGTCTTTGTTAGTCATTAGAGATATGCTAGTTAAGCACAAAAAGACTTTTAAGGAAATTTCTGATTCATATGAAAAGATTGCACCAAGCATTTTATCTTCACGATTAAAATTGTTAGAGTCATATAAACTGATTTTCAAAACGAAAGTTCCAGATAACAAAAAAGAAAATATTTATTTGTTAACGGAAAAAGGGATTCGTTTAACTCCAATAATTATTGAGTTTAGTTTATGGGGAAATTCCAATATGCGAGAATTTAATGAAATAGATGACATTGAATCTTTGAAATTGGATAAGAATTTAATCATTCAAGGAGTTCAAGATGGTTATAATTCTATGCTTCTTAATTTCCGATAATAGCTATATTTAACGCATTGATTTAGCCAAGACCTATATTCGGTTTGATGGCGTAAAACAAACCATACATATCCATGCCAGCAAACGACTACACGCCATCCTTTTTCTTTAAAAATGGGCACATCAATACGATGTATAGCTCCTTGTTTCGAAAAACGAAGCCGTTACCGTTTAAGCGTAAACGGATTACAACCCCAGATGATGATTTTTTAGACATTGACTTACTCGAAAATGGGAGCGACAAAATCGTTATCCTTTGTCATGGGCTAGAGGGCAGTAGTGATTCTAAATACATTCAAGCTACAGCGGCTTTGTTGGTCAAAAACGGCTATGCCGTGGCGGCCATGAATTACCGTTTTTGCAGCGGAGAAATTAACCGCCAATTGATTACCTACCACAGTGGGCGAACGGAGGATCTCCACGCCGTTATCAACACCGTACTCTCTGATTATAATGCAGTGTATTTAGTGGGCTTTAGTCTAGGTGGAAACCTAGTCTTAAAATACAATGGCGATGGGATTTATCCTTTGCATCCAAAAATAAAGGCCAGTGTAGCTATCTCTGTCCCGGTGGACTTGCATGGTTCGTCCATTAAGCTACAGGACTTAGAGAATCGCTTGTACACTTGGCGGTTTTTACGTACCCTCTCGATCAAGGTCCATCTCAAACACCAGCAATTTCCCGATCAAGTGCCCATTGAACAGCTTAAAAAGGTTAAAAAACTCATTGATTTTGATGAGTATTTTACAGCTGCCTTAAACGGTTTTAAAGATGCACAAGATTATTATGCCAAAGCGAGTAGTAAGCCTTTTCTTAAATCGATTTCTCGACCTACGTTGCTTATCAATGCTCTAGACGATCCTTTTTTGTCTGAGTCTTGTTTTCCGAATGTTGAAGCCCAAGAAAACCCTAATTTTAGCTTAATTACCCCACGCTATGGCGGACATGTGGGTTTTGTATCTACAGGCAAATATTACTGGTCTGAGCTTGAGATACTGCGGTTTTTAGAAGAATATTAAGGATGAGAACTATTTGGTTTCTTATTTTCCGTTGTAAGATTAGTTGTTTTTTCCAGGAGAGCTAAATGCTCCCCTAGTCAGACACTAGAGCTTTATATTGAAAAATTTAGTATTAAATTTATTTCTTTCTGGTCATAAAAACTAAATTAAATAGTTGAAGAGTTTAAATTAGAATTTAATGTTTTTGATTACAATAAGATCATACCTTTTTTAACTTCTATAAATTTTACATATTATAAATTAAATTTTTTGAAAAATCTAGTTCTTTTAATATCCATTTTATCACTCTCTAGCTGTTCTAAAGACCTTTTTGATGAAAAAAGTTTCGATTTTTTCGATGAGAACTTTGCAAATAAAACTATTGTTGTAGCAGGTTCAACACTAAATGATGGTGCAATAGTTTGGATCAACGAGAAGAAAATTAAGTTAATTGGCAATGGTACAGAAGCAACAGGTTTGTCCCATCAAAACAATAAGATATATGTAACGGGATGGACATAAGGAGGCATAGGAAGTGTTTGGACTATGGATTTGGATGGATCTAATCAAACTCAAACCGAACTCCAAGGAAAGTTTTCTGAAGGTCAAAGAATAACTATTCATAATGGAGATATCTATGTTGGTGGCTATTTTCAAAATGGATCTTGTTTTTGGAAAAATGGATCCAAAACAAACCTTACTGTAAATGCGGATTCTATGAGTTGGGGAATTGAAGTAGATCAAAATAACGACATATTTAACGTTGGCTACTACATGAAATCACATTCACTGATTCCATCATTTTGGAAAAATGGTATAAGAAAAAATTTAAGTAAACCAAGACACGGTGATGGTGAGGCTAAATATATTCAGATTGTAAACAATAAAAAATTTATTGGAGGCACTACATCAGCACCACATAATTTTCTGGGTTATTTAACTAAACCTACATATTGGGTTGGTGGTCAAAGGAAAACATGTAATATTGGATCTGTGGATGATGGATGGCAGAATAGTGAAGTTTTTGATATGTTTGTTGATGATCAAGAAAATGTATATATAGCTGGTTTTTCCCAAGATATGGACTCAGAATATCCTACTTATTGGAAAAACGAAAAAAAATATTTAATATCAAATGGAGAAGTGTCTGGAGTTATTAGAGGTATAGAAATGATCAATGGTGAACTTGTATTAGCTGGAACCTTATCATATTTTCCTGTCACACCGTGCATATGGGTAGGAGATAAAACATATGTATATGATGAAAATGCAGTTGGTGAAGTTTGGGATATATTAGTGATTAACTAAACAATGGTTGGAGATACAAGTATTCAATAAAGACAAATCCTCTTCATTAAATCGGAGAACCAATAAATAAAAACCCTTATAGAAGCAATTTGATTTGGGTATTTTTCCTCAAACTACAGAATTAAGCGCAGTATTTTTTGATATCTAGTTAAATAACAAAAACATTTGTTTTAAGAAAAAATTTCTTTGATCAAAATAGTGTTAAGGTGCTTTGGGGACATTTGATTAACATTATGAGTTGAGTATTCCTTACTTGCACCTTACTACTATCGTTAAAATTTAAAACAATATTTATTGATAGGGCATCACCAAACCAGACAAAATTCTATCGTTTAATTGTTGCTTTTAAAACTATTTTTAATTTTAAGTAACTCATCTTTTGTATATCTTTTGTTTTTCCAATACAACTGAACATCACCTTCTGGAATTACTAAATTTTCAAAAAAAGTTTTATCGTTACGATTCATAAATTTCTAATTAAAAATTAAATTTAAATTTTATTTCTTTTTATCATCTTTTAAAAAAAAAAGCTAATTAGTTGAAAATTAATTTTTATCTGACATTTATTCAATAACAGATATATTTTTTAACTAATTCGAATTTTATAGAAGCTCACTTTTTAGATTTTATTTTTATAAAATTAATGAATTGTTTGATTTTTTCGGTTACTGCATTATTACTTCCTAAGGTTCGTGAGTAAATATGATTCGAGCCCTTCCTTTTGTTTGTTTAAGCTTGTTTTTATTATCTGACTTTATTTTTGAATACTTAAAAGTAATAAGCCTAATTTACAAGTCTATTCTATCCTCCAGCTTGTTTAATTCCTATTGTATTTACTAGAGAAGTCATTCACCGTTCATTTTCATCCAATAGACTTATAAGGTAGCTTAGAAACGTCCTAAAGAATGATAACTAAGTCTTTCACAAGAAAATCCTGGCAAACTAGACGCAAATGATAAAATAAACATGTTAATTACTAATTCATTTTGTTTGCCCTAAAATTAAATCAGATAATCATGATTTAAATGAGTCTTTGGATTTTGGATTTCAGAACCAAATAAACCTACTGAAGACAATAATATAGTTTCATTAACTGCTGCTTTACTCTTTTTGATACTGAAGTCTTTCATATCTTTATTTATAATAATTAGCTTATGAAAATGTATAGAAAAGTTTTTTTGTCAGTTTTACTGGGTTTTATTATCCTAAATACATTAATCTTTGGGGGAATAAGAATTTTTTTAAATTTAAATGATATCCCTATATATGACTACAGATTAATCTATGATTTTATACTTAGTAATAATGATGTAAATCAGCTTAATAATTTATCTGAATTATTAGGGTACAATAAAAATGATAAGCTTTTGATTATTCATGCTGATGATTTGGGTTTATCTAACTCAGTAAATCAGGCTTCTTTCGACGCTTTAAACAATAAATATGTTAACTCAGCGAGTGTAATGATACCTGCACCAAACACAAACGAGGTAGCTGACTATTTTATAGAAAATCCTGATGTAGATTTAGGTCTTCACCTGACTTTTACATCTGAATGGAAAGATTATAAATGGCATGGCATTAGTCAAAAAGACTCTATTCCATCTTTGATAAATGGTAGTGGTGATTTTTATGAAAAGAAAAAAGAAGTTATTAAAAACTCAAATCCTCAACACATAAGGAAAGAGTTACAAGCGCAAATAGATTATGCAATATCAATTGGAATAAAACCAACACATCTTGACAGTCATGAGGGTGTATTGTTTTTTTCGCCAGAATTTTTTAAAATTTATCTTGAAGTTTCTGAAAAAAATAGACTCCCTGTTTTTGTACCAAAACTTTTAGCTGCACATTTTAATAATGATTTTCCACAACCTAGTAATTTAGTTGTTGTAAAAATGCATATGGCTGATAAAAATATATCTTTTGAAAATTGGGGCAGATATTATGATTCAATACTTAATAATTTAGATCCAGGATTAAATGAAATGATTGTTCATCTTGGATTAGATAACAATGAAATGAAAAAAATAACTTCAAATAGAATTGCTTTTGGTTCAAAGTGGAGAAATCTAGATTATAATATAGTATCTAGTCCTGAATTCAAGGAATCACTAATTAAAAATGACATTAAATTAGTGACATGGCGAGAAATTAAAGATATAATATATCCCTAGTCTAGTGCATTGAATTGATACAATTAGATAATATGAGAAAAATAGGTTTAGTTAACTGACTATTCATTAAGGCTTTAGTTATATTTGCTATAACGTTTGGATATAGACTATTTATAAAGTAAATATAAAACTCTCACCGAAAGCAACTGTTTCTGTAAAACCTAACAAAGTTTACTTGGACTGGTTTTTTTATTTTTAATAGCGAAAATTTTTAGTGTTTATTTTTTATTCTCTGTAACTAAAAGAGAACTAAAGAATCCATTCGAAAACCTTATTTCACTTCAACAACTAGTGGTTCAAAGTTTTTTACAATATCGCTGACTACAGCAGGGTTTCCTGTCATTTCCCACTCGCCCAAAGAAAGCGGGATATTACCGATACTGCTCAGTGTGTCAAAGAAGTTTTTTAAACTAAATTCTTTTTTATTTTTTTCATTCTTCAATGCAACTTCGGTCATTGCTTTTTCGAGTAAATATTTTCCTGTAACATAACTTGTTCCGTAACCAGGCTGACGAAGATATAAATGCTGCTCAAAGATTAATAGCTCTTTTTCTGTTTTCATCCAGCCTCTAGGAGTGTATTCTGAATGGATTTTTCCGGCTTCCTCCATTGACATCATATTGGCATGGGCATACAAAGAGCCTAATCCTCTGGCTGCTCTTTGAGCGATCAGGATGTAGACAATTTCTCGAGATCTTGGATTTTCTTCATAAAGCCCAGCCTGCATAAACATCTCCTCGACTGCGGTTGCCATACCTTCATTACGGGAATCAAAAATATTATACAACATCGCGTTTTTTCTCAATGGGTTTTTGTGAGGCTCCATATCCATTCTTGCGAGTTCAAACCAATGGTAAAAATGAGAGTACAGGGGTTTTGGATCATAGTGCGCTGTTATCCAAAAGAAATTTCGTTTATCCGCAGGAATAAAACTTCCTAAATGCGGTTGGAGGGCAGTTGTGAAATAATCTTTTACAGTTACAATCTCGTTCGTATCCAAAAAATCAATGAGTTCTGCAGCTGATTTTTTGGCTAATGTACTGTATGCTTCTGCAGAATCCGCATCGATTAGCGGCAGTAAGTCTCTATTTCGATGTTCTTCTAACTTTAAGGAAGACCAAGCCCTAACTAGCTCGCGTTTCAGCAGCATAACCTCATCTTCCCAGCTCAAAGGAACCAAATGCACATTCTGCTGATACCAAGTATAGTGCTCCTTCCCTATTCCAGAGGGTCCATTTTTGTTTGGAATTTGACTTGTTAGCCAAGCAACAAACTGTTGTGTCGAGGCAATAGCATTATTGATGCTTTTGGATAATTCGTCATCCTCAGCAACTCCGGCTTTAGACCTTATACTTTCTAAATCTTTAATTTGTTCTTTGATGTCTCGAATTCCAGTCACCCATAGGTCACGTGCATTGCCAGTAAGGTTTCGTTTTGCCTGTTCTTGTAGCAATGGAATTAGTTTAAGTGATTCCATTAAACGAACACTACTTTCTTTATCTAATGGGAATGCATATTGCCAAAGCTCTGTTATAGCGTGATTTGTTGGACCTTCGTGAGCTGGAACATCACTTTTGTACGTCCAAATTGATTTATAATACGCTGGGTCTCTTTGCCATGGTTTCAATACTTTATAATTAAAAATATAGCCATTCATTTCTGCCCATAGCAAATGCCAATCAACTTGCTGACTATCTGTCCACTGATCTTTTTGCATCTCATCTAGTGTGGTTTTCAATCCTAAAAAAGTATCCCATCGAAGATCAAATGCATCTTCAGAATAATCAGGCACACCGTTTTGAAGTGGCGGAATTTCAAAAGAACGCCAAGCACGAAACAAAGAAACGAGTTCCTGCTTAGTACCCCCCTCCTGTTCTTGTGCTACTAAATTTTGAATAAAAAAGAGAAGTGAAAAACCTAAAAGTAAACTCTTGTATTTCATGAAATAGTATTTTGATAGGATCTCGTTTTTGATAGCGAATCCGAATATTCGATTGTATTCATTTGAATATAAAAGTAACATAATTTAACTATATTGTAGAAACTAAGAAAACAGAACAATACATGCGCTTTTTAACTTTTATGCTTTTGTGCTTTGGACTTTCTCTAAACGCACAAACACTAAACTTTGATACCCTTCAAGATTTAAAAATCCGAAATGTTGGGCCAGCTAATATGAGTGGTCGAATTACTTCAATAGATGTAGTTACTGCCAATCCAAAAATAATTTATGTTGGAGCTGCCTCAGGAGGTGTTTGGAAATCTGAAAACGGCGGATCAGCCTGGACTCCTATTTTTGACGATCAACCTACTCAAAACATTGGAGCTGTAGCCATACAACAAAGCAAGCCTGAAGTTATTTGGGTAGGAACAGGAGAAGGGAATCCAAGGAATTCTATGAACCTAGGTGCTGGTATATTCAAGAGTATTGATGGAGGTACATCATGGAAATTCATGGGATTAAAAGCAACCAAAACGATTCACAGAATAATTATTGATCCAAACGATCATAATACAGTTTACGTCGGTGCAATGGGAGATCCGTTTACTGAAAATGAGCATCGTGGTTTATATAAAACAATTGACGGAGGAGAAAGTTGGACTAAAATTTTGTTTAGCAATACTTCTTCTGGAATTGCCGATTTGGTTATTGATAAATCCAATCCGAAAAAAATATTTGCAGCCTTATATGAACATCACCGCACTCCCTATTCCTTTGTTTCGGGAGGAAAAGGCTCTGGACTCTACATAAGTGAAGATTCGGGGGAAAGCTGGAACATCATTGGCCCAGAACAAGGTTTTCCTGAAGGGGAATTGGGTCGCATTGGAATTGCAATTGCGCCCAGTAATTCCAACAGAATTTACGCCAAAGTAGAGGCTAAAAAAAATGTGCTATACCGAAGTGATGATGGAGGGTCCACATGGATGGTAATCAACGAAAATTCTAAATTCACAAACAACCGTCCCTTTTACTTTCAAGACTTGGCAGTGGACACCGCAGATGAAGATCGCTTGTACAATATCTACCAACCCCTATCTGTAAGTTATAATGGCGGTAAAACCTTTGACACCACCCCCATGATTCCTGCTGACGAAACAAAAGGTATTCATGCAGATTTCCACGCCATGTGGATCAATCCAAAAGATGCGCAACACATGATCATTGGTGGAGATGGTGGTTTGGGAATATCGTATGATCATGGTAAAAGTTGGTATTTCCCAGAGAGCATTCCCGTAGCACAGTTATATCACGTTAACGTTGATTATGAAACCCCCTTTAACGTTTATGCTGGAATGCAGGATAATGGCAATTGGTCGGGACCAGCTTACACCTGGAAAAGAGGTGGGATTAGAACATTGTACTGGCAATATTTAGTTGGAGGGGATGGCTTCTATATTGCTCCTGACAAAGAAGATGATCGATTTGGATATGGAACTTCTCAAAACGGAGACTTATATCGTTACGATAAATTAACTGGATACTATCAAAGTATAGCACCCCAGTTTTCGCCTACAAAAGCTCCATTACGATTCAATTGGAATGCAGGTTTTGCAAAAGATCCAGCTGATGAAAAAACTGCCTATTATGGCTCTCAATTTGTACATAAAACAGAAGACAAGGGAGCAACCTGGCGTGTAATTTCCCCAGACTTATCAACCGACAACAGCAAACATCAAAAGGGAGATTACGGAGGTTTAACGCTAGATGTTTCAGGGGCTGAAAACTACAACAGCATCCTGTCTCTTGAACCCAGTCATTTGAACAAGGACCTGCTATGGGCCGGAACCGATGACGGGCAGGTTCATCTTACTCAAGATGGAGGTAGAACATGGAAAAACCTAACCAAACGAATCGATGGACTCCCAAATGAATCGTGGATTGTGAAAATTCATGCTTCCCGTTATGACGAAAGTACCGCTTGGATCGTTGTCAATAATTATCGAAAAGGCGACTATGCTCCCTACTTATTTAAAACTGAAGACTACGGAGCAAATTGGTCTCGAATGGTGCACGAGGGCGATGTAAATGGATATACACTTTCATTCATTCAAGATCCTGTAGAAAAAAATCTACTTTTCTTAGGAACAGAAAACGGTCTATGGGTTAGTATTAATAAAGGGAAGGATTGGACACAATTTAATAATGGGTTTCCAAGTGTGTCGACAATGGATTTGGTAATACAAGAAAAAGAATCTGCACTCGTTGTTGGTACCTTCGGAAGAGCCATATGGGTTCTTGACGATTTATTAAGCCTTAGAGCAATCATCTCAAATAAATTGAGTCAAAAACTAACCACCTTGCCTCTAAACGAAGTAGTTCAAGTCAAGGGGCTTTTCATTGCGCCTCCAGGGAATATTTGGTCAGGATTTCACACAACATTTGAAGGTGAAAATCGTGTATTTCAAAAGGCCGAAATTCCTGTTTTTATTAATGATGTTCCAAAGGAAACTGACTCAATCACTGTCAACATCAGAAACCCAAAAGGAGACACCATCAATACAGTAACCACAACTGATTTAAAAAAAGGATTAAACTATATCGTTTGGAAACTAGATGAAAAAAAATCATACCTCCAAGGGAGTTGGATTAATGAGGAAACAAGGGGAATACCTGTTCTTGCTGGAGATTACACTTTAGAAATCCTCTATAAAGACGAAACCGCTACATCTTCAATACAGGTTGTTCCTGATCCAAGGTTTGAATTAGAGAAAAATGTAGATGAACAATTGTATGAATATCAAAAATCAATCAATCATCAGGTCAAACGACTTGCTCAATTGATGAATTCCTTGGACGATTGGGAGAAGAAAACCAAAGAAAGAATTGAACAACTCCAAAAAGAAACTTCAACAAACAAAAAACACATTCAAAAAGCATACGAATTTAAAACTATAATTCAAGCCTATAAACTCAGTGTAAGAGATAGACCTTTGGATCGACAACTTGGAGCATGGCAAAGTAAAAAAACAACGCCTTACTCTGCAACAAAGGAGGCATTGAAAGCTGCAAAATCAAGGGTTACAATTCCATCAAAACAAGATTGGCAAAGAATTGAACGTGCTAAAAACTTAATCGATGCATTAAAAAAAGAATTGGATCAATTCGAAAATAACGAATGGCAGAAGTTTATGAACATGAATCAATAAACGAACACTTCTCGGCTAGATATCGAGTGAAGCTTCTGCTTCAATTTCAACCAAATAGCCATCACCAACAAGCTTGGCTTCGACAAGTGTATTGGCTGGATTTATACCTTTAAACCGGAATCCGTGAGCTTGGGCAACTGACTCCCAATCATTAATATTATGTACGAAAATTCGAGTTCTTACTACATCATCTAAACTACCGCCAAGTGATACAATTGCGGCTTCTATTTTGTCGATTACAAAATGAGTTTGTGCAGCAGCATCAGCTCCCCCAACCACTTCATTTTGATGTGTTGCAGTAGTTCCTGAAACATGAATCTGGTTTCCTTTTTTGATTGCTCGTGAATAACTAGCAAACGTTTCCCACTCCGTTCCAGAACTTACGCGTTCTTTTTGATCTGAAACTTTCTCTGG
>Ga0233444_10004753_pt1 | contig 12867 bp, 11 predicted proteins | sample SI_124_October20_6_FD_182792 | JGI IMG/M metagenome (GOLD analysis project Ga0233444, IMG submission 182792) | Seawater microbial communities from Saanich Inlet, British Columbia, Canada - SI_124_October2016_10_MG | ecosystem: Environmental > Aquatic > Marine > Inlet | place: Canada: British...
GGCCTTGTAGCTCAGTAGTAGAGCAGTACCCTGAAAAGGTATGTGTCGTTTGTGCGATTCAAACCAAGGCCACCACCAACTAGTTTTACACATCGAAATGCAAATTTTTATCTGTTAATTATAATATCCATATGAGAAAAAAAATTGGATTATTTTGGTTAAGGAACGATTTTAGAATTAGAAAAAATTTTGGTTTAGCCGAAGCTACAAAAAATCATGATCAAGTCGTGGTTTTTTATTTGTATAAAAAATTAACTTATAATAATCAAGAAGCTCAAAAATGGTGGTTAAGTAAGTCACTTTTTAATTTTAAAAAAAAGTTAATTGATTTCAATATAAATCTTCAAATTATTAAAACAGATTCCTTTAAAGAATTTTTTGATAGATTGGTAAAAAAACAAGATATATCAATTTATTGGAACAAAGTATATGAGCCTGATTATTTAAAATTTGATCAACACCTTATAAAAAATTTAACAATTAGAAATATCCCTTTCAGAATTTTTAAAGGAAATATTCTTAATGAAATAAATGAAGTTAAAAAAAACGATGGAACACCATTTAAAGTGTTTACCCCTTTCTGGAGAAATGCTGAAAAATTTTATATTGAAAAAATTCCGTCTAAAGAAAAATTAATAAAAAAATGTTTAAGAAAAAAAAATTATTTTGAAGATTATATTAATCCTGAAGAAATATTGCCAAAAAAAGATTGGTTTAAAAATTTTGAAAAAATATGGTCACCTAGTGAGGAAAGTGCTTTAAAAGAATTAAAAAATTTTATTAAAAATAGAATTACAAATTATTCTGATGATCGAAATTTTCCAAATATAATTGGAACATCAAAACTGTCTCCTTTTATTAAATTTGGACAAATACATGTTGAGACTATTTGGAGTGAATGTATGAACGCCAAAAATAAAACAATTGGAACTCCAAAATTTTTAGCTGAAATTGGATGGAGAGAATTTAATCACACACTAATAAATAATTTTCCACACATGTTAAAAAATAATTATTCAAAAAAATTTGATAAATTTCCTTGGAGAAAAAATATTAAATTTTTATCAGCATGGAAAAAAGGTTTAACAGGATATCCAATTGTAGATGCAGGTATGAGAGAGCTTTATGCAACTGGATGGATGCACAATAGAGTAAGAATGATTGTTGGATCATTTTTAGTTAAACACCTGCTTATAAATTGGAAGGAAGGTGAAAAATATTTTAGAAACTGTTTATTAGATTACAGTGAGGCAAGCAATGTTGCAGGTTGGCAATGGGTTGCTGGAAGTGGTGCTGATGCTGCTCCTTATTTTAGAATTTTTAACCCAATTCTTCAAGGTGAAAAATTTGACAAAGATGGAGAGTATGTAAAAAAATGGATTCCGGAATTAAAAAATATTTCAAAAAAATATGTACACAAGCCTTGGGAGCTGACTAATGAAAAAAATTTTAAATTAGGAAGAGATTACCCGTTACCTATAGTAAAACATGAAGTAGCAAGGGTAAAAGCACTAAATGCATTTAAAGAAATCTAACAACAAAACACTATCGTAGTAGTATTAAAAATTTTTTTTAATTTAAAAGGAAGCTTTTCAATTCTACCACCTTTTTTTTTTTCCTTTTTTATTTAATTTTTTATCATCATCTAATTCTTTTTCCCTCTCCTCGTCGGAGATGACAATATTTAAATTAAAAAGAAATTTTATTAGGTCATTTTTAATTTTTGATAACAATCCTTCAAATAACACAAAAGCTTCTTTTTTAAATTCTGATAACGGATCCTTTTGTCCATATTGCCTAAGACCTATGACTTGTCTTAATTGTTCTAAATATTGTAAGTGTGATCTCCAAGAAAAATCAATTATTTGTAAGAAAATTTTCTTTTCTAAACTATTATTTTGCTCGTCACCCAACATTTCAATTCTAGACTTATTTTTATTTGAATATAATTCCCTTATTTTATTGCTAAATTTAATCTCATCTAGTTTTCCAAGCTTTAAAAGCTCAGAGTCACTTACTGCATTGCCAGTAATAACTTTTACTTCTGTAAGATAGGTGTTCTCATCATGTGATTTTTTATAATTTTCTCTGGCAATATTTAAATCTTTTATTATTGCATCAAAAAAATCTTTTAAAATTTCGTTTATATTATTTTCTTTTAGAATTTTTAGTCTTTGTGAAAATATAACCTGTCTTTGGTCATTCATAACATCGTCAAATTTAATTAAAGTTTTTCTGACATCAAAGTTTCTACCTTCCACTTTCTTTTGTGCTCTTTCCATAGCTTTATTTATCCACGGGTGGTCAATAGACTCATTTTCTTTCAGACCTAATTTTTGCAGCATGCCATCAATTGACTCTCCTCCAAAAATTCTCATTAATTCATCCTGTAAACTTATAAAAAAAATTGTGCTACCCGGATCACCTTGCCTACCAGATCTACCTCTTAATTGATTATCAATTCTTCTACTTTCGTGTCGCTCTGTTCCAATTACATATAATCCCCCAAGGTTTTTTATTTTAGTCTCATTCTCTTTAATTTCATTAATGTCACTTTTTTTTCTATCATCAATAAAATCTTTATTTCCGCCTAATTTTATATCTGTTCCTCTACCTGCCATGTTGGTAGCAATTGTAACAGCACCAACTTTTCCTGCCCCAGCAATAATATCTGCTTCTTTCTCATGATGTTTAGCATTTAGCACACTATGTTTTATTTTCTTATTTTTTAAAAGTGTAGAAATATTTTCTGATTTTTCAATACTTGTAGTTCCTACTAAAACTGGTTGACCTTTTTTATTACACTCAATTATTTTGTTAGTAATTGCATTATATTTTTCCTTTTCTGTTCTAAAAATTTGATCGTTATAATCTTTTCTTAACATTTTTCTATTTGTTGGAATAGAAACAACATTTAATTTATAAATATCATAAAATTCCTCAGACTCAGTCATGGCAGTTCCAGTCATTCCAGCTAACTTACGATATAATCTAAAATAATTTTGATATGTTATTGAAGCAAGAGTTTGATTTTCTTCTTCAACTTTAACATTTTCTTTTGCTTCTATCGCTTGATGTAATCCATCAGAAAATCTTCTCCCATCTAAAACTCTTCCAGTAAACTCATCTATAATTTGTACTTTACCCTCTCTTACGATGTAATCTTTATCTCTTTTAAATAGAAGATTTGCTTTCAATGCCTGGTTGATGTGATGAACGAGATCTAAATTAGCAGGGTCGTAAAAATTATTATTCTTTAATATTCTTTTTTGTGTTGCTAATTTTTCAATTTTATCAATTCCAACATCAGTTAGAATTGCATTTTTGTTTTTTTCATCTAATTCAAAATCTTTTTTTTGTAAATGATTAATAAGTTCGTTTGAAGTAAGGTAAAGAGTAGTTTTATCATCTAATTTTCCTGAAATTACTAAAGGGGTTCTAGACTCATCAATTAGAATACTATCTACTTCATCAACTATACAAAAGTTATGATTTCTCTGAACCATTTCATCTAGTTCATATTTCATGTTATCTCTGAGATAATCAAAACCTAGCTCGTTATTAGTTGCATAAGTAATATCACAACCGTAATTCTTTTTTCTCTCAATATCTTCTAAATCATTTGTGATACATCCAGTTGAAACCCCTAAGTAATTAAAGACCTTACCCATCCAAGCCGAGTCTCTTTTTGCTAGATAATCATTTACGGTGACTATGTGAACACCTTTTCCAGTCAATGAGTTTAAATATGCCGGAAGTGTGGATACCAATGTTTTTCCTTCACCCGTTTTCATTTCAGCAATTTTTCCATTATTTAGTATTAAGCCACCAGATAGCTGAACATCATAGTGTCTTTCGCCTAAAGTTCTCTTTGCAGCCTCTCTTACTAATGCAAAGCTTTCTGGTATGATATCTTCAATTTTTAAAGAACCACTTTGGGCGTTTCTTTTAAAATTAAATGTTTTTTCTTTAATGTCGCCCTCGGATAGTGATTTAGTTACATCTTCTTTACTGTTGATAGCTTGAACTAGACTTTGAATTTTATCTAATTCTTGTTGATTAGAGCTTTTAAATATTTTACTAAAAGTTCTTGTAAATAAATTCATTATACTTCTATATATGTATTTATAATTTAAATTAAATAGTAATAATGACCATAAATATTAAAAATTTTTTAAACGGTAAAAAAAAATTATCAAAAATGGGTGAGTTTCAAAGTCTAAAGCAAATTGAGGGCTTAGAAATGGCTTCAATATCTGCGGATTTATATGGGGATGGAAGAGATGATCTAGCTTTATTTTATTTTAGTAAAGGAGCCAATTACGCAACCTTAACAACAACAAACAGCATTACTTCAGAATTTATACCATGGAACAATAACTCTCATAAAAAAATTATAAAAGGATTACTGGTAAACACAAAAAATGCCAATACATTTACTGGAAAACAAGGGAAAGAAAGTATCGATATTTTAGCAAAAAATTTATCAAGAATATTAACTTTAAAAGAATCTAAGTCTCAAAAAGGAACAAACGAAACTGTAAAAATTAAAGATTTAATATTTGCTTCAACAGGAGTAATAGGAGAGGAATTTCCAGTAGATAAAATTAAAAACCATCTTACAGAACTAGTTGATAAATTAAGAACAGAGCATAATAAAATGTATTGGATTAAAGTAGCGTCAGCTATTATGACAACTGATACAAAGCCGAAAGTTGCATACGAAGAATTGATAATAGGAGATGAATTAGTAAAAATTTGTGGTATTGCCAAAGGATCAGGAATGATAGCGCCTAATCTTGCAACAATGTTATCATTCATTTTTACTGATGCAGATATTAATTCAAATTTATTAAAAACTCTTTTAAAAAGATCTGCAGCAAATACTTTTAACGCGATCACCGTTGATAGCGATCAATCTACCAATGATATGCTATCCATGTTTTCAACAAGAACAATTAAAATTGGTCAAAATTTATCATTAAATGATAAAATTATACAAAAGTTTGAGGTAGCCTTAAAAAAATTGTGCTTAAATTTAGCAAAACAAATTGTAGTAGATGGAGAAGGTGCAAAAAAATTTTTAACAATCAGTGTGATAAATGCAAAATCATTAGGAAGTGCAAAAAATATTGCTTTTTCCATTGCAAATTCTCCTTTAGTAAAAACGGCAGTTGCTGGTGAAGACCCTAATTGGGGAAGAATAGTTATGGGAATCGGCAAATCAGGAGAGGAAGTAGATCAAAAAAAATTAAAAATTAAATTAGGAGATTTTGTAGTGGCAGAAAATGGAAAAATTTCTGAAAGTTATGATGAAGAAAAGCTGAAAGAATATATGAAGTGGGATTCCATTGATATAGAAGTTAATTTGAAACTCGGCAATGATGCATTTAAATGTTATACGTGTGACTTTACTCATGATTATATTAATATTAACGCAGACTATAGAAATTAGAATATGATCAAATATAATCTTAAATGCAATAATCATCATGAATTTGAAAGTTGGTTTTCTAACTCAAATGAATTTGATAATTTGAAAAATAAAAAATTATTAGAATGTATTTTTTGTGCCTCAAAAAAAATCAGTAAATCAATTATGTCTCCAATGATTTCTGGTGCGAATAAAAAAGAAAAAAATGAATTCAATGTTATTAGTGAAAAATTAAAAAATGAAAAAAATAAATTAATTCAGTTAAGACAATTTGTGGAAAAAAACTTTGAATATGTAGGTAAGGATTTTAGTAAAAAAGTAAGAGAGGTTTATTATGACAAGAAAAATCAAAAGATTATTTACGGAACAGCAACTCCACAAGAAAAAAAAGAGCTAAATGAAGAAGGAATAGATTTATTATCAATTCCTTGGGTACGTAAGGACAATTAATTTTTTGAACTACTTACAATATAATTTACAGATAAATTATCAGACTTTTTCCATTTTTTTAATATTGGGTTATACTCAAGTCCTTTAATATCTAAAGTAGAAAATTTTTCATTGTGAAGAAGTTTTTCAAGTTCTTCAGGTTTTAAAAATTTATTCCAGTCATGTGTACCTATAGGCAGCCATTTTAAAATATACTCAGCGCCAATAATTGCTTTTATGTAAGAAACTAATGACCTATTTAAAGTTGCAGTAAACATAAGGCCATCTTTCTTTAATAAATCATAGCAAGATTTAATATAAAGCTCCACATTATCTACGTGTTCAATAATTTCTAAATTCAAAATTATATCGAATTTTCTCTCTTTCCCTAATTGTTCAGGTGATTTATTTATATAATTAATTTTTAGTTTACTTTTTGTTGAATGCATTTTTGCTATTTTAATGTTTTTTTCTGATGCATCAATTCCGGTTACATTTCCACCTAAGCGGGCCATAGGTTCGCTGATTAAACCTCCACCGCATCCAATATCCAGTATACTCAGCCCTTTTAAGGGATTTGATTTATCATTTTTTATTTTGAAATAGTCTTTAGTAATTTCTATAATATACTCTATCCTTATAGGATTAAACATGTGCAACGGTTTAAATTTTCCGTTAACATCCCACCATTCATGAGCTAATTTTGAAAACTTTTGAATTTCTTCTTTATTTATAGTAGTCATCTTATAATTTTTTAATTTAGATATATTAAAATCTTTTAATATTATACTACAATCTTTAAATGGTAAAAAAAGTATTAAAGTTTGGCGGCACATCTGTTGGAACAATTGAAAGAATCCAGCATGTGGCAAATATTGTTCAAAAAGAACACTTAATTAAAAACCAAATTATTGTTGTGGTTTCAGCAATGTCTGGAAAAACCAATGAACTTATTAACTATTCAAAAAAAATTTCCAAAGATTTTGATAAAAGAGAACTTGATGTCCTGCTTTCATCCGGGGAACAAATTACTTCTGCATTATTGGCTGGAGCTTTAATTAAATTAAAAATTAACGCAAAGTCTTTATTAAATTGGCAGATACCAATATTGACAGAAGGCGATCATTCAAATGCTAGAATAATAAATATGGATGTAAAAAAAATAAATGAATTTTTAAATGATAATGGAGTAATAATTATTCCAGGATTTCAAGGGATTTCAAAAATTGGGGATATAACAACTATTGGAAGGGGTGGCTCCGATGCTACTGCAGTAGCAGTCGCTAAATTATTAGATGCAGATACATGTGAAATTTATACTGACGTAGATGGTGTCTATTCCACTGACCCAAACAAAATTCCCGTAGCTAAAAAAATTGACAAGATATCATATGATGAAATGCTCGAGTTATCATCGGTGGGTGCAAAAGTAATGCAATCATCAGCTGTTCAAACAGCTATGATGTACAATATTCCCCTCGAAGTAAAATCTACATTTACTAATAGAGAAGGCACAAAAATTTTTGATCAGGAAAACATTGATTATACGAAAAGCGTTACCGGTGTTGCTTATTCAAAGGATGACGCTAAAATTACATTAATTGGAGTAGAGGACAAGCCAGGTGTAGCAGCAAATATTTTTGAACCTTTAAGTAAATCCCAAATTAATGTTGATATGGTTATTCAAAATATTTCTTCAGATCAAAAAACTACTGATATTACTTTTACGATTAAAAGAGATGAAGTTGATAAAACTATAATTATCTTAAAAAATAATAAAGATATTCAATATAAAGATATTGTTCATAATAGTAAAGTTTCAAAAATATCAATAGTTGGAGCGGGAATGGTGTCGACACCTGGCGTAACCTTTAAAATGTTTAGGGCTTTATCAGATGAAAAAATTAATATTCTAGCTATATCAACATCTGAAATTAAAATTTCAGTAATAATTGATGAGAATAACACTTTGAATGCAATCAAAAAGTTGCATACAATTTTTGATTTAGATTAATATGGAAGTTAGACCACATAGAGTAATTAATAGAAAAAAGACTAGAGAAATCAAAGTTGGAAAAGTTTCTGTTGGTGGAAATTCAAAAATTAGCGTTCAGTCAATGACAAATACTTTAACTACAGATACTAAAGCCACAATAAAACAAATTCACTCTTTAGAAAACGCAGGCGCTGATATTGTAAGGGTCTCATGTCCCGATCAAGACTCAACCAAAGCATTAAAAGCCATTATTAAAGAGGTAAACGTCCCTATAGTTGCTGATATTCATTTTCATTATAAGAGAGCAATTGAAGCTGCTGAAATGGGTGCAAGTTGTCTTAGAATTAATCCTGGTAACATAGGAACGAATGAGAGAATAATTGAAGTTATTAAGGCTGCCAAAGATAATAATTGTTCAATACGTATAGGAGTTAACGCAGGTTCATTAGAAAAAAAATTATTAGAAAAATATAGAGAACCTTGCCCCGAGGCGCTTGTGGAGAGTGCTCAATATAATATTAAAATTTTAGAAGATAATGATTTTTATAATTTTAAAATAAGTGTCAAATCTTCTGATATTTTTCTTACTGTAAAAGCATATAAAAAACTATCCGAAAATTGTGATTATCCATTACATTTAGGAGTTACTGAAGCTGGAGGATTATTAACTGGCAGCATTAAATCCTCTATCGGTATAGGTCAACTTTTAATGGATGGTATTGGAGATACTATTAGAGTTTCATTGTCCTCAGACCCCGTCGATGAAGTAAAAGCAGGGTATGAAATTTTAAAATCTTTAGGAATTCGATCTAGAGGAGTAAATATAATATCTTGCCCATCTTGCGCGAGGCAAGCGTTTCCTGTAATCGAAACTGTAAAAGAATTAGAAAAAAAACTTGCACATATAAAAAAACCCATAAACCTGTCAATAATTGGCTGTGTAGTAAATGGACCTGGGGAGGCAGCACAAACTGACATAGGCTTAACTGGCGGTGGACAAGATAGCAACCTTTTATATCTCTCTGGCATACCGCATACAAAAGTCCCAAGTTCAAAAATTATTGATAGAGTTGTTGAATTAGTAGAAGAAAAAATAAAAGAAAAAAACTAACTTATGGTTCCAATAGAAAAAGTCAAAGATATTATAATTCAATACGACTCTCTTGAAAAAGAATTATCTTCAGGGGAAGTGGATCCTAAATTATATGCAAAAAAATCTAAAAAATACTCACATCTTGGTGGCATAATCTCGATAGCAAGAAATTATGTAAATTTTGAAAAAGAAAAAAAGGATCTTTTAAATTTAATTCAAGACAAAACAAACGATCAAGAAATGGTAGATTTGGCAGAAAAAGATTTAAATGATTTAATTAAAAAAAAAGAAAATTACGAGAATGAATTAAAATTATTTCTATTACCAAAAGATGAAGATGACGATAAAAATGCAATTGTAGAAATTAGAGCAGGCACTGGTGGGTTGGAAGCCTCTCTTTTTTGTGCAGATTTATTTAAAATGTATGAAAAAGTTTGTTCTAAAAAAAAATGGCAACTAGAAATAATTAATATTTCTAAAAGTGAAGCAGGTGGTTTCAAAGAAGTAATCTTTTCTGTAAACGGTAACGACATATACTCATATTTAAAATATGAGTCTGGCGTTCACCGTGTTCAAAGAATCCCAGAGACAGAAACACAAGGAAGAGTACACACTTCTGCAGCCACAGTCGCAGTTTTACCAGAGGCAGAAGATGTTGATATTCAAATCAAGGAGTCTGATTTAAGAATTGATGTATTTAGAGCAGGCGGCCCAGGCGGACAGTCAGTGAATACTACTGATAGCGCTGTAAGAATTACGCACATCCCTAGTGGTGTAGTTGTAAGTCAGCAAGATGAAAAATCTCAACATAAAAATAAAGCTAAAGCTTTTAAAATTTTAAGGTCTCGAGTTTATGAGGCTGAAAAAAGAAAAAAAGATCAAGAAAGATCAAGCAATAGAAGGAGTCAAATAGGAACTGGAGACAGATCAGAAAGAATTAGAACTTATAATTTTCCTCAGGGAAGAGTAACAGATCACAGAATTAATTTAACATTACATAAACTTGAAGAGTTTTTGAGTGGAGAAATACATCAAGAAATGAACCAAGAGTTACGTTTAAAAGAACAAACATTAAAATTAGAAAACTTAAATTCATGAATGCTTTACAAATAATTAATTTGGGTACAAAAAAACTTATGCAAAAAAAAATAGAAACTTCCAGATTAGACTCTGAAATTTTGCTTTCAAAAATTTTAAATAAAAAAAGAGAAGAAGTTTTAGTCAATTTAGAACAAGAGATTTGTAAAGAAAATCTTTATAAATATAAAAAATTGATACAAAGAAGATTATTGAATGAACCAATAGCTTACATTTTAAATGAGAAGGAATTTTGGAGTAAAAACTTTTATGTAACTACAGATACATTGATACCAAGACCAGAAACAGAGTTAATGGTAGAGAAATTAATCAAAATTTTCAAAAAAAAAAAAATATCAATTTTAGATATAGGGACAGGTAGCGGTTGTATTTTAATCAGTTTATTAGGTGAAATTAAAAATGCCAAGGGTGTAGGTATTGATATTTCAAAAAAAGCGCTCTTGATAGCTGAATATAATTCTAAAAGATTTAAAATGCAAAATAAGATTAATTTTATAAATAAGTCTTTAGAAAGTAAATTTAATCAAAAATTTGATCTTATTGTGTCTAATCCCCCATATATAGAGAGCGAACAAATTGAAAATCTACAAGAAGATGTAAAAAAATATGAACCGAGAATAGCACTAGATGGTGGAAATGATGGACTTGACCTTATTAAGAAAGTTATCTACAAAGCCAAATATATCTTAAATAATGAAGGTATGCTCGCCTTAGAAATAGGCAACGAGCAGTTTGAAAAAGTTTCAAAAATATTAATAAATAAAAATTTTAAAATTGAGACCATAATTAAAGATTATAAAGATAATATAAGGTGCATTATTTCAACTTACATAGGTAATTAAAATGATCAACAATAATAATAGAAGAAGAAATTTTAGACCTAGACAACAGAAAAGTAACTTTAGAAGAAGAACAGGATCAATTAATTCTAGCAATTCCAGCAGTTTGAATAATAACGGTAATATGAATTTTAGTCGTAACGGATCAATGAATAACATTCATAATGTTGAAAAAACAATGTTGAAATTTCAGCAGCTCGCAAAAGATGCTCAAAGTAATGGAGACCCAGTATTATCTCAAAATTATCTTCAACATGCAGATCACTATTTAAGAAGATACAATGAACTAAACGAGAAAAAAGAAAATTTTTACGATAAAACAAAGACAGAAGAAAAATCTACAACTCAAGAAAAAGCTTCAGAGAAAGAACAACTTTCAAAAACAGCAAATTAAAGAAATTATCTAAGTGCAGATAACTTTAAATCTATTTTAATTCTCTCTAATTCAAATTTCTCTCTGGCTTTACCTTTTAATATTTTCCCAGATGGTAATTTTAATCTTTGCGAGTTGACTTTTTTGCCGTTAACCACAACCTCATAATGTAAATGAGGACCAGTCGACATTCCAGTTGAACCCACATAACCAATTATTTGACCTTGTTTAACTTTTTTTCCTTCTTTAATTCCTTTTGCAAAAGCTTTCATGTGAGCATAAATAGTTTCGTAAGTAGAGTTATGTTTTATTTTTACGCAGTTGCCACCACCACCGCACCATCTCGCTCTTATTATTGTTCCTGAACCGGAAGCCATGATCGGTGTTCCACTTGCTGCTGCAAAATCTGTTCCTTTATGCATTCTGTTGTAACCCAAGATTGGATGTTTTCTCATACCGAAAGAAGATGATAGACGAGCACCATTTATTGGAGTCTTCATTAAAGATTTAGTAATACTTTTGCCTTTGATATCATAATATTCTTCATCATTTTGATATTTAAAATTATAAAGATTCAATTCCTCTCCATTAACATACATTGAAGCATAAATTATTTTACCCGTGTCTCTCACTTTATTATTATCATCTACAAATTTTTCATAGAGAATTTCAAACCAATCTCCTTTCCTAATATCTCTTTGAAAGTCTACTTCAAAACCATAAACTCTTGCAAACTCTATTATAATATTTGGTTCAACCCCAGCATCGATCGCTGAGCTATATAAATTATTTTTTATTATATTTCTTGCGACGACTTCTTTTTTATGAAGCTGTAAAATATTTTCTTTGATAGTAAAATTATTTTGATTTTTCCTAATTACAATACTACTGATATTACTAACTGGATAAACAATATTTACCACTGTATTAATGTTGTTTTCTAATTTTTTATAAATTAATGAGAGTTTTCGACCGGAGTAAATATTTGAAAGTTTTTTTTCTTTCAATTTAGTTGAAATATTTTTTATATCTTCATTTCTAATATCAAAATTTTTTAATATTTTTTCTAAAGTATCATTATTTTTGATTAAATAATTTATCTCCTCATATGGACTATTTATTTTAGAGATAAAATAATTAGTTAAATTAGAAAATTCATTTGATGTGGTAATTTCTGTTAAATTATTTTTATTTTCCTCATTTTTTTTACTAATTAAATTTGAAATAGTGAAAAAAAGTATTGAAAAAAAAATTATAAAACTAATTAAAGATAGGGGTTTATAATTTGAAATTGTAAAACTTTTAACTCTAATTTCTGACAAATAACGCAATTTTCTTTTATAAAAGTTGTTAATTATTCGAGCTAGCGCCATAGTTGTTTTTATAAAAATTAATGGAGATTTGCAACGCGAGATGCTTAATAAAGCCATATTTTACTAGGTATTTTTAACAATATACGCCTTGACATATAATGGAATTGTAATAAAACCACCGCTCACCTCTACGAAATTAAATTTTAACGTAGCTAGAGGTGTGTAGATTTTAAAGTTTAAAATCTTAGCTTTTTTAAATTGTAAATTTTTAAGAAGAGAAGTGTGGACGGCT
>Ga0233444_10004757_pt1 | contig 12859 bp, 11 predicted proteins | sample SI_124_October20_6_FD_182792 | JGI IMG/M metagenome (GOLD analysis project Ga0233444, IMG submission 182792) | Seawater microbial communities from Saanich Inlet, British Columbia, Canada - SI_124_October2016_10_MG | ecosystem: Environmental > Aquatic > Marine > Inlet | place: Canada: British...
GTTTTGAAATCAAAAAAGGCCCTATTTTCGCCAATTTTGTATTGGCAGACGAAATCAACAGAGCCCCCGCAAAAGTGCAATCTGCTTTGTTAGAAGCCATGCAAGAACGACAAATCACCATCGGCGACGAGACCTTTCCCTTGGACGCGCCTTTTTTGGTAATGGCGACACAAAACCCCGTAGAGCAAGAAGGAACTTATACTTTACCGGAAGCGCAAGTAGACCGGTTCATGTTAAAAGTAGTCATCGATTACCCAAAACTAAACGAGGAACAACAAATCATGCGTCAAAATCTCAACGGAGCTTTTGCAACCGTCAATCCGGTTGTTTCAATGCAACAAATTCTAAAAGCTAGAGAAGTTGTCAAAGAAGTGTATATGGATGAAAAGATTGAAAAATACATTTTAGACATCATTTTTGCAACGCGTTACCCCGAAAGGTACAACCTGTCAGAAATCAAACCCCTCATCAGTTTCGGCGCTTCTCCTCGTGGAAGCATCAGTTTGGCACAAGCTGCTAAATGTTATGCATTTATCCGAAGGAGAGGCTATGTGATTCCTGAAGATGTGCGGGCGGTTGTATACGATATCTTGCGCCACAGAATAGGTGTTACCTATGAGGCAGAAGCAGAAAACATTAGTTCTGTTGACATCATCAATAAGATTGTCAACGAAATAGAAGTGCCTTAGAATTTCATCGAAAGGAAATAATGTTATTTGCCAAATTGTACCATCTTACATGTAAAAATGGAGACCAAAGAGATACTTAAAAAAGTCCGTAAAATAGAGATCAAAACACGTCGTCTCTCGGACCATATTTTTTCTGGAGAATACCACAGTTCTTTCAAAGGAAGAGGAATGACCTTCAGCGAGGTGCGCGATTATCAATTTGGAGATGACATTCGAAACATCGACTGGAATGTGACCGCTAGGTACCACCAACCTTATGTAAAGGTATTTGAAGAAGAAAGAGAATTGACCATGATGCTGTTGGTAGACATCAGTGGCTCTGAACATTTTGGGACAAGCGCACAATTCAAAAAAGACACGGTGACAGAAATTGCAGCGACCCTTGCTTTTTCTGCCATTCAAAACAATGACAAAGTGGGAATGATTTTGTTTTCAGACGCCATTGAACTTTTTATTCCTCCCAAAAAAGGAAAAAGTCACGTGCTGCGTATCATTCGAGAATTGGTAGACTTTAAGCCACAAAGCAAAAAGACGAACATCGACGAAGCCCTGAAATACCTGTCCAATGTCATGACTAAAAAAGCCATTGTCTTTGTGCTTTCGGATTTCTTGGACGTCTCTTACGAACAGACCTTAAAAATCGCAGGAAAAAAACACGACATTACGGGAATCCGAGTTTACGACCAGTTTGACGAAACAATTCCCAACCTCGGACTCGTTCCCATGTTGGATGCCGAAACAGGTAAGGTGACCTTAGCAAATACGGGGTCCAAAAAGGTTCGAAATGCCTATGCAGAAAACTCCCGTGCCACCAAAATATTTTACGAAAACGCCTTTCGAAAAAGTGGATCTGGGTTTTTGAGCACTCGTGTTGATGAAAGCTACGTAAAAAAATTATTGGGCTACTTCAAACAAAAAGGAGGCAACTAAAAAAGCACATGGAAAATTAAAAGTCGCAAAAGAACACCTTGTAATGAAACGAATACTCCCTTACATCCTACTCCTTCTCTCTTTTATGGGATTCTCCCAAGAGGACTCCCCCATTTCCATTTCCTTGGATACCGCACGTATTCGTTTAGGAGAACCGCTGGAGTACACGATCTCTGTACAAGGCGTTGGCAATGTAGGTTTTCCAAAATTGGAGCGCTTGGGGACTTTGGAACTGCTCTCCTCCAAAAAAGCAGACACTTTTGCAGACAGATTGGAAAAAAAATACCTGCTTACCGGTTTTGACAGTGGCAGTTTTTATGTCCCAAAACAGCAAGTTTTTCTAAAAGACAAAGCCTATTTTACAGATTCGATTTTGGTCCAAGTGGCAACGGTAGCTGTGGACACGCTTAAGCAAAAACCATTTGCCAACAAGCCAATTGTCGAAGAGTCTTGGGTTTTTGATGATTTCAAACCTTATTTGAGCAATGTGTTCCTTTTATTGGGCATTTTACTTTTTTTTGCGGCTGGCTATTTTGTGTATAAAAAATACTACAAAAAGGAAACGACACCTCTAAAAGAAAGCATTCCGGCCTTCCGAGAAGCCCTCCAAAAACTGGAACAGCTCGACAAAAAGCTGCTTTGGCAAAACAACCATACAAAGGATTATTACGCAGAACTCACAGAGATTATAAAAGTTTATGTAGGACGGGAATTAGAAATACACACGTTAGAGGCAACAACCGCAGAATTGATCCCCTTGTTACAACAAGCAAACCGTTCCAAAGAAATAGGTATTGCACAGAAGTCGGTAGAAAGCCTTGCCAACTTCTTGAAAAATGCAGACTTTGTTAAGTTTGCTAAATTGAAACCCCTATCTCATGCCATTCAAAATGACAGAAGAGCTGCGGAACTACTCCTACAAGACTTGGAATCGGTCTTCCAAAAGCACAAACAAGCATCGGTCTTAGCTACAGATTTAGAGGAAAGCGATTTTGATAATAAATCCGCGCTGCTGAAAAAAGTCAAAAAGAAAAAAGCGATTTTGTACATTTCAATTTTTATGGTGGTATTGGCAGTTCTCATTACAAGCCTTAGCTTCTTTACAAATAAATCCAAAGACCAAGACAACAGCTCAAAGAGGTCTTTTAACAAAAGTAGCAACCTCCAAGAGCTGGCGTCTGACAATTGGCAAATGCTCTATTTTGGAAACCCGCCGATGACCATGAGCGCTCCCATGAACATCCCTTTGCAATCTGACACAGTCCCTCTTGAAGCCCAAAATGTTTTGGAAACGCTTAGCGTTTACAAGTATGACAAAACAGACGCACAATTTGAAGTAACGGTAACTGCGCTTAGCTATGTGCCCGGGATTGCACCTCAATTAGAAGAAGTTCTTCAGACAACCCTTCAAAGCATTCAAGGCCAAGAAGAAATTGAAAATTTTGAATACGAACGACAACCAGCAGTTTTGCAAAAGAAGGTTTCAGGCGCTTTTTTATCTGGAAAATTCAGCCAAAAAGGGACTGAAAAGGTCTTCAGACTCATCGGTTTTTCCAAAGAAAACAAACGATGGCAAGTGCTGACAATTTGCAAGGAAGCTGACGAAGAAACGCAAATCCTTTTGAACACGATGCTCAACAGCATCGGCATAGAAATAGAATAAATGATGAATTGGACAAATTTTGAATTCGAGAATCCAGGTTTTTTGTGGGGGCTATTGAGCCTGCCACTTTTGGCATTTTGGTTTTTTTATACGGCCCAAAAAAACAGTGCGACATTGACCCTTTCTTCCACCCGTGGATTTGCAGTTCAAAAGTCGCTCATCGCCCAATTGAAACCTGTCTTGTACCTGTTGAGGTTGCTAGCCCTCTCCTTGCTATTTGTCGCTTTAGCGCGGCCTCGAAATGTGTCTGTCAGCAAACGCACTAAAACGAATAAGGGAATAGACATCGTTATGGCGATCGATGTTTCTGGAAGTATGTTAGCAAAAGATTTGAAACCAAACCGATTGGAAGCACTAAAAAGGGTAGCCTCAGATTTTGTCAGCCGACGCCCCAACGACCGTATTGGAATTGTTGTCTATGCTGGGGAAAGTTTTACACAAACGCCCATTACTAGCGACAAAGGGATTGTAAACAGGACCATTGACGCCATTCAATATGGACAGATCGAAGACGGAACTGCCATCGGGATGGGTTTGGGGTCCTCGATCAACAGACTAAAAGACAGCAAGGCCAAAAGTAAAGTGATTATTTTGTTGACAGACGGTGTGAATACAGCCGGATTTATCGACCCAAGAACCGCGACAGAATTGGCGAAAGAATTGAAAATCAAAGTCTATACCATCGCGATTGGAACCAACGGCATGGCTCCTTTCCCCTATGCAAAAGACCACAGGGGAAATTTGTTGTTTAGAAATCAAAAAGTAGAGATAGACGAAGCCTTGTTGAAATACATTGCAAAAGAAACCTCCGGAAAATACTTTCGAGCGACCAACAACTCCAAGCTAAAAGCCGTTTACGACGAAATCAACAAGCTGGAAAAAACAAAAATAGAAGAATTTAAGTATTACAATTACAAGGAACAGTACCGACAATTTGTTCTGGTAGCTATTGGGCTGTTGCTCCTAGAATTTCTTTTGAGAAACACAGTTTTTCGAAGTTTTATTTGAAAAAATAACAAATGATACCCTATTAGAAATGTACAAATTAGAAGCACCTATTTATTTTTATTTTTTTGCAGTCCTCCTCCTTGTGTTGTTCGTTTTTGTTGGGGATGTTTTGTGGAAAAAGAAAAAACAACGGCACTTTTCCGAGGCGGTTTTGTTGTCCAAAATAGCACCGACAACCTCCATGTTTAAAGCGGTTTTAAAAGTGGTGATTTTCTCCTTGGGACTTTCTTTTTTGTTCCTGTCCTTGGTCAATCCAAAGATGGGCACCAAATTAAAAACAGTAAAACGAGAAGGGGTAGACATCGTATTTGCTTTGGACGTTTCTAAAAGTATGCTGGCAGAAGACATCGCCCCAAACCGATTGGAAAAGTCCAAACAAATCATATCTAAGATTGTAGATAACTTAGGAAGTGACCGCATCGGAATCATTGTGTATGCGGGGAGTGCATACCCCTTGCTGCCTATCACAACTGACCACGCATCTGCAAAGATGTTTTTGCAAAATGCGAATCCTGATATGGTTTCAAGTCAAGGAACCGCGATCAATGAGGCCCTCGATTTGGCTAAAACCTATTACAACAACGACGAACAAACCAACAAATTTTTAATCATCCTATCCGATGGTGAAGACCATGAAGCGCAGACAATTTCCCTTGCTGAAACCTTAACAGAAAACGGAGTGAAAGTGTTTACGGTAGGTGTGGGAACCGAATCAGGACAGCCCATTCCCATTCGAAAAAATGGCCGTATGGCTTATAAAAAGGATCGAAAAGGAGAGGTGGTTATCACCCAAAGGCATGCGGAGGTTTTGAAAGAAATCGCCGAAAAGACGCAGGGGCTTTACATAGATGGAAACCGAACCGAAAAGCCTGTCAATGCTATCGTGGACGTCATTACCAATGCACAAAAACACGAATTTGAAACCAAACAATTTTCAGATTACAAAGATCAGTTTCAATGGTTTGTTGCCCTTGGACTGTTTTTTTTGTTGCTCGATGTGTTTTTGCACGAAAAGAAAACCAAATGGTTGCAAAAAATAGATTTGTTTCACGAACAAAAAAAGAAATAAGCAAAGTCATTCAACCATCGTTGAACGACTTTTTCAAAAAGAAACATATGAACATACGATACTTACTTCTACTCTTTCTTTGCAGTTTTAGTGCTTTGGCTCAGCAAGACACGCTCGTTGCGCAGCGTGAAGCACGTCGCTTTGTAAGAGAAGGTAACGAGCTTTACAAAAACAAAAAACTTACAGAGGCTGCTATATCCTATAAAAAAGCCACGGAGAAAGCGGCGACCTATTTCAAAGCAGCCCACAATTTAGGAAACGCTTTGTACAAACAAACCAACTACAAAGAGGCAATTACTCAATACGAGTTGGCGTTGAAAGGCGCCAAAACCTCCCAAGAAAAGGCACAGACTTATCACAATATTGGCAATGCACACATTGCTGGAAAAGACTTTGAAAAGGCCGTTGAGGCGTTCAAAAATAGCTTGCGCAACAACCCAAAAGACGAAGAGACTCGCTATAATTTGGCCCATGCCCTCCAACAGTTAAAAAAACATGAAGAAGAAACAAATAAGAACAAGCAAGACCCTCCTTCAGCCTACGCCAAAAGGATGAAAAAGAAGGCCGATGTCTTGTTGGAAAAGTTTCAATTTAAAAAAGCGTTGGAACTCATGGAGAAAGCCTTGTTAAAAGACAAAACAGTAGCGAACTACAATGACTACATGAAAAAATTGGAATCCGTAATTGAAATAAAAGAAGCACGATGAAAAAATTAATACTGGGGTTTTTCTTTTTTGCGAGCTTGACCTTACAAGCACAATTGAGCGCAATCGGTTATTTTAACAAGGGCGGAAAAGAGTTTGTTCACAGCAAATTAGAAAAAGCCATTGCAACCGTTGATGACGGGTTAAAAAAATTTCCGACAGATGCCGCTTTGAATGCTTTGCGCAAAAAACTGGAAGAAGAAAAGAGAAAGCAAGAACAAAACAAAGAGAAGAAGGACCAAGAAAAAAAAGAACAAGACCAGAAAGACCAAAAGAAAAAGGAACAAGAGAAAAAAGAAAAAGAGAAAAAGGAGCAAGAAAAGAAAGAGGAAGATCAGAAAGACCAAGCCAAAAAAGACCAAGCCAAAAAAGAACAAGAGAAAAAGGAGCCGCAAAAACCACAGCCACTTAAAATGACTGCCGAGCAGATAAAACAGTTGCTAGAAACCATGAACAATGAAGAAAAAAAGACACAAAAGAAAGTAAATGCTCAAAAGAAAAAAGGGCAGCAAAAAAAACCCCAAGAAAAAGACTGGTAAGATTCCTCAAAGAACGGGTTGAACACTAGGATCTTAAAAATTTAAAAAAATGAAATTTAAAGCCACATACATCTTCTTTTTGCTGTTGACACAGGCATTGTTTGCTCAAGTAGCTTTCAAGACAAAAGTCAGTAAGAACAAGTTGGGCATCAATCAAAGACTGCGTGTTGAGTTTACCATCAACAAACAAGGAGCGGACAATTTCAGTCCTCCAAACTTTGAAAACTTTGACGTTCTTGGAGGTCCTAGCCAATCGGTCAATCAATCTTGGATCAATGGAAAATCTAGCTATTCACAAACGTATAGCTATATCGTATCACCGATTCGCAAGGGAAACTTACGCATCTCTGGAGCAACCATAACCTACGAGGGAAAACGCATTCAATCCAACACTGTAAAAGTACATGTGGTCGAAGCAATTGAACTGCCAAAAGACCCAAACGATCCGGACTATATCGCTAATCAAAACGTACATTTGGAAGTATTGGTGTCCGACACAAAGCCGTATGTTGGCGAAGGGATTTATGTAGAATACCGTTTGTATTTTAGCAACAATGTAGCAATCAGTGACTTTGATTTTAAGGAATTTCCAGCCTACAAAGGCTTTTGGAACCAAGACATTAAAATCGATCAAATTCAAGTAGAAAACGGCAAATACCAAGGAGAAGATTATCGGTATTTTGTCATCAAAAAAACAGTATTGATTCCTCAAAAATCTGGAAAATTGATCTTGGAGCCCATCAAAACTGATTTGATTATCGGAGTGCCAACGGGGCGCGGGGACTTTTTTGGCAATCCAATTACGAGAAACATTCGAAAATCTTTCAAAACATTTCAAAAAAGAATTCAAGTCAAGCCCCTGCCCACGAAAGGTAAACCAGCAGATTTTATTGGAGCCGTCGGCGATTTTGACTTGCGAGTAAGCAATAGCAAAAAAAGCTTGAAAGCCAATGAATCATCGCAATTGAAAGTCACTGTTTCGGGAAAAGGAAACTTAAAATTGTTCAGCTTGCCTAGCATTGCAACACCGAATGAATTAGAAATCTATACGCCCGAGCACAAAGAAAATTTAAAAACTTCCGTCTCCGGAATCAAAGGGCTAAAAGGAAAAATTTACGACCAATACACAGTCGTTCCTCAGTTCAAAGGAAAATACAAAATTCCAATAGTTTCTTTTTCTTATTTCAATCCGAAAGAAAAAAAATACCACACCCTCACTTCTGAGGAACTGCTCATTCACGTGACTGAAGGAAAGGAATTGCCAACGGATTCAGGAGGGATAAAAAGCGCCAATAAACAAAAAATAGTGGCTTCCAATAACGATTTTAGGTACCTTCAAAGCAGAACGGTTTTTGTGGAAAAAGAAAGTTCTCCTTTTTTCAAATCGTCTCTTTTTTATGCGCTGCTACTCTTTCCTTTGCTTTTGATTACTTTGGGAGTCCTATTGGGGAAAAAACAAAAAGCAAGAGCCCGTGATTTGATTGGTAATAGAACTCGAAAAGCGGATAAACTGGCGCGCAAATACCTTTCGATTGCTAAAAGAGAATTGGGGGAAAAAGAAGCATTTTACGTCGCTCTAGAAAAGGCATTACACAATTATTTGAAGGCAAAGTTACAGATAGAAACTGCCGAAATTAGCAAAGATCGCATAACCGAATTGTTGGAAATAAAAGGCGTTTCCTCTGTTACAGTTGCTGCATTTATAGCCGTTTTGGACGACTGTGATTTTGCAAGATACGCACCTGTGTCCAATGTGACCACACAACAAGAATACGACAAAGCCAAAGAGATCATCGCAAAATTGGACAAACAGTTTTAAAGGATCGCCATCTCAGGAACCGAATAATATTAAAAGAAATGAATTATTTTCAAACACAGCTACAACTAAGACAAAAAAAAGAGCTGTTGTGCATTGTCGCACTTTTTTTAGGCGCCCTTTTTGGAATTTCGAATGCCGCCGCCCAAACCAACGAAGCCTTGTTTGAAGAAGGCAATGAATTGTACCGAAACAATCAGTTTGAGGAGGCAATTGTTTTGTACGAACAGATAGAAACCCGTGGATTTGTATCTACGGAGCTATATTACAACCTTGGAAACTCCTTTTACAAAACCAATCAAATCGCACCCAGCATCTACAACTACGAGAAGGCCTTGCAATTGGATTCTCAAAATCAGGATGCCGCTTCCAACTTGCTTTTTGCAAAGCGTATGGCCATCGACACAATTGAAGCACTTCCTTTGACGTTTTTTCAAAAAATGAACGCCCAATACATCCAACAACTAAGCCATGATCAATGGGCGGTGTTGGCCGTTGTCTTTTCTTTGTTGACTAGTATTTTCTTTTTACTCTTTTACTTTTCTTATCGTCCTTCTCACAAACGGATGCATTTTTTGATCACCTTGTCTGCAGTGTTTTTCCTTTCCCTGTCCTTGCTTTTTTCTGTCCGAGAGAAGCAACGCAACAGCAATGAGATAGCAGCCATAATTTTTTCCCAAAAAACGGAGGTAAAGAATGCGCCTTCGGATACCAGCGCCGTTGTTTTTGAATTGCATGAAGGGGCCAAAGTGTTGGTGTTAGACCACATAGATACTTGGAAAAAAATCAAATTGACCGACGGTAAGATTGGTTGGGTTTCGCAAGAGACTTTAAAGGAACTTTAAGCGAGACTGTCTTTCGGTTTTTTTAACATTGCCAAAAAGCAGAGGTTTTTTTGGTCTTTAACAACAAGAAAGGATTGTTTGCAACGTTTAGGTTGCTGTAAAGTTCAAGAAAAACAAGTATTTTTACCTTTTTGATTTTTAGCATGTAGTTTATGAAAGAAAATATTTTGATTACTGGTGGCTCAGGTATGGTTGGAAAAGCGCTTACGTCCTTGTTGACAGCACAAGGCTACACAGTTTCCATCCTTTCACGCAGTACTCGAAAAGCGACCGAAAACGTCACGTATTATACGTGGGATTTGGAAAAGAACGAAATCGACACCAACTGTTTTTTGAAGGCAACTCACATCATTCATCTTGCAGGTGAGAACGTGGCGTCTGGTCGGTGGACAACTCAAAAAAAAGCCCTTATTTTAAACAGCAGAATCCGTTCTTCAGCATTGCTTTACGAAGCGCTTTCGAAAAGTCCACACGAGGTAAAAACTTTTGTCTCTGCATCTGCTACAGGTTTTTATGGCAGTCAAACTTTAGACACACTTTTTTCAGAGGACCACCCTTCAGGAATAGATTTTTTGGCACATGTGTGTAGAGATTGGGAAAAGTCGGTTGATCGAATTGCATCTTTGGGAATCCGAACGGTGAAATTGAGAACCGGTGTGGTTTTGGCAAACAAAGGATCCGCTCTTCAAAAAATGCTTCCTCCTTTTCAAATGGGATTGGGATCTGCCATCGGAACCGGCAAGCAATACCTGCCGTGGATTCATATTTCAGACCTGTGCAATATGTATTTGATGGCGCTTAACAAACCCAAAATGCAAGGGAGCTTCAATGCTGTGGTTGGAGACGACACGACCAACGCTCAGTTCAGCAAGAAAATTGCGAGACAGCTAAAAAAACCTTTTTTTATGCCTAATGTCCCTGCCTTTCTCCTGAGGCTAGTCTTTGGGAAAATGGCAGTTATTCTGACAAATGGAAGTCGGGTTTCTGCTCAAAAAATCAAAGAGGCGGGTTTTGTATTTGAGTTTGAATCTCTCGAAGAGGCCTTGCGAGATCTTTTGAAACAGTAGGATTCTTTTAGGTTCTGTCTTAAGACAACAAAGCCATCAAGTCTGGGTACATAAAGGTGTAGTCAAAGTATTTTTGTATTTTTTTGCTTGAAACGGTCTTGTATGAAAAATCAAGATTTTCCATAAATACAGCGGGTGTTTTGCCGAGTTTTAAGGTGGCAGCCGTATAAAATTCTTTGCGTGTTGGGTGACTGTTGGCAGCGGCATTGAAAATTTCTCCCCAATGATTTCCCCCGACCATTTTGCAAAGAATTCCGACACAGTCGTCTAGGTGAATTAAGTTTATTGGAGCCAATCCGTTTTGTACAACCCTTCCTTCTTTAAAAAAGTTCCCAGGATTGCGCGTACCCCCGATTAGTCCCGAAAAACGAAGGACGTTTGTTTGAAAATTGGGATGCTGTAAAAAAAGATTTTCCAAAGCAACCAAACCGTGTTTGTCAGGATTCATTGGAGTGTTTTCAGATTCCGAAATTGAGCTATTGCACTCAGCATATACGGAGGTAGAGCTGATAAAAACCACCTTGTTGGTGGGGGAGTTTGCGACAGCTTGCGCCAATTCTTGGTAGGCTTTGAAATTGTTTTTTTGTTGTCCAAAAGGAATGCAGATGACCAAAACTTCGGTTTCTAAAAAGGCGGTGAGGTTTCCATATATTTTATTGTTGTCAATTTGAACAAGAAAGGGTTGCAGTTGTTCTTTTTCTAAAAGAGGCAGCTTTTCCAATGAGGTGGTGGAGCCTTTGATAGACCACTGCTGTTGGATCAATTGTTTGGCCAAGGGCAAGCCGAGCCAACCGCATCCGAGAATACTACATCTCATCCAAAGGGTTTTTAAAATCGATGCCTTCGGTTGTAGCATAAGAGGGAAAGAGCAGCGGAGCTAGCTCTTTGATGGGCGCAATCAAGACGGAAGTTTTCATTTGTTCTTTACTGACAAAAGGCAGTGCGTTGTTCATTTTTATAAAAAATCCCAGGCCAACACTCAGGATTAAAGCGATTTTCAACGCGCCAAAAACACCGCCCAACACTTTGTTGATCAGTCCCAAAGCAGCGAAACTAGCAATTTTGGTTAGGATTTTTCCCGCCAAGGATACCAGGACCACAATTCCAATAAAAGTGATGGCAAAGGCGCCAAGTGTCGTGTATTTTTCCTCCCAATCCACATACGCTTTTAAATACCTACCTACCGTCTCCGAAAAATGAATCGCCCCATAAACACCTCCAACAAGTGCTGCCAAAGAAGCGACTTCTACAAACAACCCTTTGAAAAGGCCGCGTACAAATCCGAAGAGAAGCAAAACAGCAATGATGATGTCGAATGTATTCATGATGATAAGAAAATAAACTGCTTCAAAGATACGACTTTGATTTTAGGAATTCCCGCCTATTTCAAGTTGTAAGGACACGTGTTTTTTTGGCCGGTATTTCAATCCTATATTTTGAAAACAAGCTTGTTTCTTTCATTTTTTTGGAAATGTAGAGAAGCTTAAGAACTGCTATTTTCTTTTTATTGAAGGCAATTTGATTAGAAAAAGTCAAGAGAAAGAAGGGTTTAAAATAAAACGAGCTCAAAAAAGCCAGATGACAGCATCGCAGTTTGAGGATAAAAGAATAGCTTGCAAGTACAAAATATTCAAATGAAAACAACAAAAAGACTTCTTTTAGTGGGCACATTACTACTCCTGCTCAACAGCAAAGGAGTAAGCAGCGAAAAAAATGAAATTAAATTTCCTAAAAATGTCATACTATTGATCAGTGATGGCGCAGGTTTGTCTCATATTTCTGCTGCTTTTTATTTCAAAGATACTGCAGTAAATTATGCTCGGTTTCAAAATATAGGATTGATAAAAACAGCGTCTTCTAGACAAGCCATTACAGACTCAGGGGCAGGAGCTACCGCTTTTTCTTGTGGACTCAAGACATACAATGGTGCGATTGGGGTAGCAGACGACGCAACACCTGTTGAAAACATTATAGAAATAGCTTCCTCAAAAAACATCCAAACCGGAATTGTTGCCACATCATCCATAACACATGCGACACCTGCAAGTTTCTATGCCCATTCGAAAAGTAGGGGAAACACCGAGGAAATTGCATCCCAGTTGCCACACACAACTATTGATTTTTTTGCAGGAGGAGGGCTTCAATTTTTCAATCATCACAAGGAAAATTTAAACTTGAGGAGTGCGTTCACTGAAAATCAGTTTGAGATTGACACGATTGCACTAACCGATTTTGAACACATAAAAGACCACAAAAAGCAGGGATATCTTTTGGCAAAAGATGCGATGCCCAAATTTAGCGAAGGGAGAGGGAATTTTCTTTCAAAAGCGACTGCCTTGGCGATTCAATTTTTAAGCAAGGAGGCTTCGGGCTTTTTTTTGATGTCTGAAGGCTCACAAATTGATTGGGCGGGCCATGAAAACAATGCTGAATACCTCGTTTCAGAACTCATCGATTTTGATGAAACAATAGGTAAAGTCCTAGATTACGCCGAAAAAGACGGCGAAACGTTGGTCATTGTAACATCGG